>OHBE01000329.1_pt1 | contig 55097 bp, 42 predicted proteins | sample 1577231 | NCBI WGS metagenome assembly OHBE01 (sample SAMEA3541506, study PRJEB24748) | human gut metagenome | biome: human gut; feature: human-associated habitat; material: faeces | place: China | collected 2012 | reverse complement strand
AGCTAACCTTACTTAAAGCAAACAGGTTAGTGGAAGCTAACCTAAATTTTGTTGAACAGGTTAGTGGAAACTAACCTTTAAAATAAGCGAGAAGTTAGTGAAAGCTAACCTCAAGAGTGCAGGAATGGAGGGGAAATATGATGCCTTTAACCTTAGCAGATCGGGGTGAAACCAGCGTCATTAAAAAGATTGGCGGCAGTCCCGAAGTAAAGAAACATTTAGAAAATCTGGGCTTCGTGGTAGGCGGCGATGTCACCATCGTGAACGCGCTCGGCGGAAACCTGATTGTAAATGTCAAAGAATCCCGTGTCGCAATCAGTCACGAGATGGCACAGAAAATCATGGTATAGCATGATATAAACTCATTCAGAAAGGAATTGAAATAATGAAGACATTGAAAGAAGTAAAAGTAGGTGAAAATGCCGTGGTAAAGAGACTTCATGGTGAAGGCGCGACGAAACGCAGAATCATGGATATGGGTATTACCAAAGGCGTTGAAGTGTACATCAGAAAAGTGGCGCCGCTGGGCGATCCGATTGAACTGACTGTAAGAGGCTATGAGCTTTCCATCAGAAAAGCTGACGCCGAAATGATAGAAGTGGAGGAATAATAAGAAATGAGCGAGAAAAAGATTAGAATTGCTCTGGCAGGAAACCCGAACTCAGGAAAAACGACCTTGTTTAACGGTCTGACGGGTTCCAACCAGTTCGTAGGTAACTGGCCGGGCGTAACGGTTGAAAAAAAGGAAGGTAAATTAAAAAAGCATGACGATGTAGTCATCACCGACCTTCCGGGTATTTATTCCCTTTCTCCATATACATTGGAGGAAGTTGTAGCAAGAAATTATCTGATCGGTGAGCATCCAGACGCAATCATCAACATCATTGATGGTACGAACCTGGAGCGTAACCTGTATCTGTCTACACAGATCATCGAGCTTGGCATCCCGGTTGTTATGGCTGTCAACATGATGGATGTAGTCAGAAAGAGCGGCGACAAGATTGATATCAAGGCACTTTCCAATGCACTTGGCTGTGAAGTCGTTGAGATCTCTGCTTTGAAGGGCGAAGGAATTAAGGAAGCTGCTGACAAGGCAGTTGCAGCTGCAAAGGCAAAGAAAGCCGTTGCACGTGTACATAAGTTTGACGATGCAGTGGAAGCTGCTATTGATGCAGTGGAAGCAAAGCTGGATGATTCAGTAGCAGAAGCACAGAAGCGTTTCTTCGCAATCAAGGTGCTTGAGAAAGATAGCAAGATTGGCGATCAGCTTAAAGTTATCCCAGATGTATCTGCAGAGATCAAGACACTGGAAGATAAGTTTGACGACGATACAGAGTCCATCGTGACAAGTGAGCGTTATGCGTATATTTCTTCTATCATTGGAAAATGTTTGAAGAAGGCAAAGTCAGGAAAGAAGCTTTCTGTATCTGATAAGATTGACAAGATTGTAACAAACCGTATTTTGGCACTTCCTATTTTTGCAATTGTCATGTTCTTAGTATATTACATTGCAATGCAGACCGTCGGTGCTGCTGCAACAGACTGGACAAATGATAACCTGTTTGGTGATGGTTTCCATTTGTTTGGTATGGAGAAGAATGACGATGGCGTTGCTTACAGCGACGATGCAGATGCTTACGCAGGGGCAATGCAGATCATCGATGGATTCATCTCTTATGGTGAAGAAAATGGTGTAGAAGTTGGTGATATTGCAGATGCTATGGATGCAGAGTCAGATGAGTTTGATCCAGCAAACGCTGCAAAGGCTGCTGACGAACTGCTGACAGTATTTGATGCCAATACAACAGCAACTTATCTTGTAGAAGATGAGGAGACGCTGGCAACTGACGAGACAGAGTCTACATATGCAGATCTGCAGAGCGCAGTTGATACATACAAGTCTTATGGTTGTGAAGAGCCAGATCCTGCAGATTATGGCGTATTTATTCCTTCTATTCCGGATCTTGTATCAAAAGGACTTGAGAAAGCAAATTGTGCAGATTGGTTACAGGGATTGATCGTTGATGGTATCATCGCCGGTGTTGGTGCGGTACTTGGTTTCGTACCTCAGATGCTGGTACTGTTCATCCTTCTTGCAATCCTTGAGTACTGTGGATACCTTGCCCGTGTTGCATTCATCATGGACCGTATCTTCCGTAAGTTTGGTTTGTCTGGTAAATCCTTCATCCCAATGCTCGTAGGTATGGGATGTGGTGTTCCAGGTATCATGGCTTCTCGTACAATTGAGAACGAGAAAGACCGTCGTATGACAATTATGACAACAACCTTTATCCCTTGTGGTGCAAAGGTTCCATTTATCGCAATGATCGCTGGTGCTATCTTCAATGGTTCCGCAATCATTTCAACCGGTGCTTACTTCATCGGTGTTATTACAATCATCTGTTCAGGTATCATCCTGAAGAAGACAAAGATGTTTGCTGGTGATACATCTCCATTCGTTATGGAGCTTCCAGCTTACCACTGGCCAAAGGTTGGCGCTGTTTTACGCAGCATGTGGGAGCGTGGCTGGTCCTTCATCAAGAAGGCCGGTACAATCATCCTTCTTTCTACCATCGTTGTATGGTTTACAACATACTTCGGATGGGTTGACGGAAGCTTCGGAATGCTTTCAGAGGATCAGATGGATTACAGTATCCTTGCAAAGATCGGTAACGCAATCTGCTGGATCTTCAAGCCACAGGGCTGGGGCAACTGGCAGGCAACGGTTGCAAGTGTAACCGGTCTTGTAGCAAAGGAGAATATCGTTGGTACGATGGGTATTCTGTACGGTGGCGGAGACGCAACTGTTTACCAGACACTGGCAAGCAAGTTTACAGAGCCAAGTGGTTTGTCATTCCTGTTGTTCAACCTTCTCTGTGCGCCATGTTTCGCAGCAATGGGTGCGATCAAGCGAGAGATGAACAGTGCAAAGTGGTTCTGGTTCGCAATCGGATATCAGTGTGGTCTTGCTTATCTTGTATCACTCGTTGTATATCAGATTGGTGTGCTCATTACAGCAGGTACATTTGGTGTAGGAACGGTTGTAGCGTTCTTGATCATCGCCTTCTTCCTGTATATGCTGTTCAGACCAAACAAGAATGCACAGTTTGCAAAGATTAAGACAAACTAATTCATAGTTTTTAAAAAAGATTGTATAGCACCGGAGCATATCCGGTGCTATATTAAGTATGTGGGAATTGTGTTTGTAAACCATGGAAAAGATGAGATAGAAGGTGCATATATTTCCATCTGATATCCATAATATAGGGATGTATTGTAGCTAAGAAGTTCTAGGTGTTCAATGTAAGTATTGTGAGTGGACGCCAACGCCGCCAATTCGCCGTCCATGGCTCAGTGGCGGCTTGTTTGAACATCGTGTTCAAACATGGCTGGGTAAATGAGTTGAACACCAAGAACTTCTAAGCCACAAACATATTCTATATTATGGATATTAGATGGAAACATATGAACCATCTACACCATTGGTTTATATGGTTTGCAAATACAATAAATATTACCTTGTAAGGAGGTCGTGGAAATGAATTTAGGTACATTTTTAATATTATTGGTAGTAGTTGCGGTGGTTGGTTTGGTCATCCGGGGGATGGTGAAGGATAAGCGTGCCGGCAAGTCAAGCTGTGGCGGGGATTGCAGTCACTGTGGAAGTGTCTGTCATGCACCGAAAAAAACACAGAAATAGAGCAAACAAGCGGAGTAATCCGCAAGGAATATCGTCCAGTTAAGAATAATTATCAACAAGTAAAAAATATGAAAAAAGTGGTTGACTTTTTAGTTAGTTCACGTTAACATACAACATGTAGTTAGCGACAACTAACCACAACGAAACATAAATTCGCGTACATGGAATTTATAATCGACTCCTTTCTCTAACAGCCCCGCGCTACTCCACATAGCGCGGGGCGATTTTTGCGTGATAATCCCCCAAGCACATGCATCGCTGCAAGCTTGCTTGCAAGCGAATGCATGTATTTGGGGGATAACAGACACTGAGTCGGAGCGAAGCGGAGACGAAGTGCCTGTTATGTGTAGGCAAAAGCCTGCAGGATTATCCGGAGCAACAAGCCAAGCACATGCATCGCTGCAAGCTTGCTTGCAAGCAGGTTGGGGGAAAAATGGCGGAACAAGAAAAAAGCCCCAATCGGAAGATAAAATAAAGCGGGATGCAAGTTTTGGTTGCCTAGAATGGGAAGGTAGAATATAATTGTTGCAGTGTGATAGAAACAAAAGATATGCACAAGTAGAAAGGGGATGTACAAGTGCAGTTAAGAAGAGATAATGAAACGGATCAGGAGAGAAAATCAGGCCCATATTATGGCATGCCGTCGCAGAAATATGAGAATCAGAATCCATATACAAACCAGAATCCTTATGCATATGAAGATCCGTATGTGGTTCATACAGTGCCACCGGTTCAGCCCGTGCGTGCAAAGCAGACGATTCCGATTGTTACAATCCTGATTATCGTGGCGAATGTGATTGCGGCGATTATGTGTATTGGCATCAGCAACACATTCCAGCTTGCAGGAATTAACTATGAGTACATCACGATAAACCACGAATATCGTCGTTTGATCTCTTATATGTTCATACATGCGGATTTTGAGCATTTGATAGGAAATATGGTGGCGCTCTTTCTGTTTGGTAAACTGGTAGAACAAAGGCTTGGTTCCCTGCGGATGGCAATCATCTATTTTGGTTCCGGCGTTGGCGCAGGATTTCTCTCGATGGAGATTGCACACAAGCTGCATCCGGAGAGTCCACGGTTTGCCGCGGGCGCGTCCGGGGCTGTCTTCGGAATTATATGTGCAGCAGTGTTCCTCCAGATTATGGGACGGAAGAATGCCGAGCGGAAGGATATGATTATCGCTATTGCACTCGTGATTGGATATGCGATTTATTCTGCAGGCGGGAATGTGGATATCTATGGACATATCGGCGGCGCGATTGTTGGCGGTATTTTGGCGTTTGCGTTAAATGTAAAGAAATGGCAGGGCTTCATAGAGAATCAGTTCTGCAAGATCTTGGCGATTATAGCGACAATCGTGCTCTGCGTGATGGGCGTTGGTGAGGCACATATTGGCAAGGATCAGTCCTCTCTGATGGATAAGCGGGTAATGTATATCCGGGAACAGCCGGTGGCAGATTATGAGATGAAAAGCTATGGAACAAAAACCTATGGAGAGGCATTGGATGATTACTGTACGAATACAAAATGGGAATCCTTTACCGCAGAAAGTGGAGAACAGGTCGTACAATTCAATGGAAACGCGTATTATAAGGGAAGCGAGAAGGAAGTGATCATCCAGTTTTTGATCACGGGTGACTGCGAATCGTATGAGCTGTCGTATTTTGCATTCGACGACACTGCGTGCAACTGGCAGCAGGTAGACGCATTTTACAAGACAATATGTAAGTGATTTTATAATTGTGCAACATAGTAGATGTATATGATTGTGCAGATATTACCAATTCTAAAACAGACCGTTGAAGCACGTTGGTACTTAATGAACGGCAAACTTGTTTGGCGTGAATTTAGTACCATTACGTGATGAACCGAGCGAGAGCGTGTCTGTGTAGAATTGGTAATATCTGTACAATACACATACAATTATCAGTTGCACAATTGATAATAAATAATCCGGAGGATAAGACAAAATGAGTGAAATTAAGAAGATAGCGGTACTGACAAGTGGTGGTGATGCACCGGGAATGAATTCGGCGGTTCGTGCGGTCGTGTTCAGCGCGAACAATCTCGGTATCGAAGTCGTTGGTGTCCTGCGCGGCTACGAAGGGTTGATAGACTGGGAGACGGTTCCGCTTGGATTAGACGATGTGCGAAACATCAACAATCAGGGAGGGACGATTCTCTTCACAAGCAGGAGCGAGCGCTTTTTAGATCAGAAATACAGACACATTGCGGCTGAAAACCTGCGTGCACATGACGTGGATGCGGTTGTCGCAATCGGTGGGGACGGTACGCTGCGCGGCGCAATCAAGTTCAAGGATGAAGGTGTGAATATTGTCTGTATTCCGGGAACGATCGACCGGGATGTGGCTTGCTCCGAATATACGCTGGGGTTTGATACAGCAGCGAATACTGCGATGGAGGCAATCGATAAGATCCGCGATTCATCGGTATCCCATGGCCGTTGCAGTGTCGTGGAGGTCATGGGCAGAAAGCGCGGTTATATCGCGCTCTGGGCAGGCATGGCGACATCCGCAGATGCTATCGTATTACCGGAGAAATGGGACGGAAACTTCGATTACATTATAAATGCACTGCGTAAACGGCACACCGATGGCAGAAACAGCTATCTGGTTGTCGTGGCAGAAGGTGTAACGGATGCAGGCAAGCTGGCAGATCTGATCCAGAAGGAGACTGGCATCGAGTCGCGTGTGTCCGTGCTTGGATATATCCAGCGTGGTGGGCAGCCAACGGCGAAGGATCGTATGTATGGTTCGCTGATGGGCGCGTATGCAATTGAGATATTGCGACAGGGCAGAGGTAACCGGATCGTTGCGATCAAAAACGATATTCTGGTTGACTACGATATTGCGGAGGCAATCGACCTGCATAACAACAATCTGGATTCCTTCCAGTACCAGCTCAGTCTGATGCTGGCAGAGTAATGGAGGTATTGGTTGTATTATGAATTCTGCGGAATTCAGTCGGGGTACACCCTTTTTGTAGTTTGAAGATACGGAGGAACGATGAGATAGAGTGGAATCCACAGCTCATTGCGACCTCCGTTATATTTTTTTCAGGGTCAGAGAGCAACAGGCATGCATGATAAATGCGCTGTGCATTTACATAATGGTAGAAGGTATCGCCTGCAAATTGTTTGAAAAGCCGAAGAAAATGATACTTGGAAAATCCCGTCATGGATGCCGCTGTATCAACGCATAGATTTTCTGCGTAATGCTGATGGATGTATTCACATACAGATGAAAATGCTTCGGTATAATGTCTTTTCTTGTCAGGAGATATATCATGGAAGACTGCACTTTCGTCAGACAGTGTGCGCCCAACCAGCAAAAAAAGCTGAACAAGGAAATGAAACACCGCAGTCTCACGGAACCGGTTCTCGCCGAAATACTCTTCTGCACAGGAGGAAATCAGTTGGGCACATGTATCATGAATTTCAGGGAGTGTGTTCCCGTTGATCAGTGTAACTGGAGAGAGTGCTGCCTGAATTGTTGAAAAACAGTCAGATTTAATATAATGGAAGAAATCTGCCAGAAAAATATAACGTTGACCATGACAGGCTGGAATGGAATGAACAGTTCCAGGTGCAATGATCAGGATATCCCGCTCCTTCAGATAATAGTTTGTCCCATTGCAGATGATAGTATAATCGCCTTTGACAGGCATGATGATTTCTGTGGATGCATGCCAATGTGGCACATATGTTTCGTATTGCGTGTTGTTATATAACAACACAGATTCATAATCGTGAAATTTTATCTGTTCATAAGAACCATCCAGGTTAAGTGCCATGCTAATATTTTGTCTCCATTCTATAATCAAAAAATGCTTTTGGATGTTGATGATTTTATTAAATTATAACGAAATAGAAAAAAATATCAAGAAAATTATGAAAAACAGCAAAAATATTCGTAAAAAAATAGCAATAATTGATAACTAAATAGCAATGATTCGGTAGATAGTGAAAAAAGATTACGATAAGATATAGTCAGATCAGGGCATGAGGAAATAATATCTCACTTTGCATGAATAGAACGAGCAGGAGGACAAGATTATGAGAAAGAAACAAGTGTTTAATCCTTTTTTACCTTTGAATGAGTATATCCCGGATGGGGAACCACATGTGTTCGGAGACCGCGTGTATCTGTATGGTTCCCATGATCATGAGGGGGGATATACATTCTGTATGGATGACTATACTGTGTATTCGGCACCGGTAGATGATCTGACAGATTGGAGAAAAGAACGAGTGATATATGAGGCAGATCAGGATCCTGCTTACCCGGAGCTTTGTTATATGTATGCACCGGATGTTGTGCAGGGAAATGATGGAAAATATTACCTGTATTACGCGATGTCCGGCGATTATGGCGTGGGTGGTTATACATGTCCGATCAGCGTGGCTGTATGTGATACGCCAGCGGGAAAATATAAATTTTTAGGGCATGTGCGCAATAAAGATGGAAGTCCGATGATGCGGTATGTATGCTTTGACCCGGCGGTGCTGAATGATGATGGCGTGATAAGACTCTATTATGGTACACAGTATGATTACGAAGAACAGCCAGACTTCCCGGAAAATGATGCCTATGTGAAACAGGAGATGGAGATGTTTGGGCGTACAAGAGAAGAAATCCTGTCATACCCGGACAGCATTATGGGACCTGTGATGCTGGTGCTCGAGGACGATATGCTGACCGTGAAAGAAGAGCCGAAGCATATTATTCCGTATAAGGTGAAAGGAACATCATTCGAGGCACATCCGTTTTTTGAAGCTTCTTCCATGCGAAAAGTTGGAGATAAATATTATTTTGTCTATTCATCAAAGCAGAATCATGAACTTTGTTATGCTGTAAGTGACCAGCCGGATGGTGGATTTACGTTTGGAGGAACGATTGTCTCAAATGGCGATGTCGGGCTGGATGGCAGACCATTGGAAGAGAAACTTAATATGACCGGTACGACACATGGAAGCATTATTGAAATAAATGGTCAGTGGTATGCGTTCTATCACAGACTCACACACAAATCCGACTATAGCAGACAGGCGTGTGCAGAGAAGATAAAGATCGAAGCAGATGGAAGTATTCGGCAGGTGGAGGTTACAAGCTGTGGATTAAATGAGGGACCGCTTGTTGCGGAGGGGAGCTATCCAGCAGTGATTGCCTGCAATCTGACGAATGGAAGTATGCCGCATGGAAATAACAGCATATATAAAGAAGAATTCCCCAATATAACCAATAGTGGAGAAGAACGTTTCATTGGCGAGATTGATCATGGAACGTTGATAGGGTACAAGTATTTTGAATTTAAGAATGTAACCAGAATCGGAATTGTTGGACGAATTGAGACAGAAGAAAATAAGGCGCGATTCGATACACCAGCCCGGCTCGATGCACGGAGCAGACTGATTCATAAACCAGTAGATATGCCGGTGCCTGAAAATAATTTCTTCGAATTGCGTTTGGAACCAGAAGGACCAGCCTGCGGGAAAATCAACATAACAGATGCAGAAGATGAGCATGCATGGGAATGTTTCACCGGGGACGTCCAGATTCCAGATGGTATACATGCGTTGTATCTGGTTTACCACGGAAAAGATAAATTTCAGATGAAAGAACTGAAATTCTTATAGATTGCAATTGAACAGATAAAAAGAAAGCTATGTGTATATGTCTGCGCGACCGCTGATAGTCAGACAATGGAAAACAGAAAATACACATAGCTTTTTATGTACTCTTTTTAGATATGAATGATGTAAATATAAATTATACGGTTGGCAGGGTTGCAAATGACTTTGCAAGTTCGGTACAGAAGATATGGGACAGCTCGTCCAGTGTCACAGGCTGTAACGTAGCCGGATTCAGAATTGGTGCAGGCTTTTTCTTCATGTCCGCACGCACATTGTACCACTGGGTTGGCATCTCGTTTTCTTCAAGATAGATCTTGTATGGGATTTCTTTTGCCATGTTTGTTCTCCTTTTCTTTTTTTGTATTTTCTTTGTTGTAAATAAGCTCTAAAACAAAATATAATTTGTTTTACATTATTTTTATGTGTTTTACAATATTCTCAAGTAAAAACAACAAAAGAAGTGTGAAACTACAGTGAAAATAATGACAGTACGAATAGAAATGTGCTATAATTACATTAATTATGCAATAGAACTTGAGGTGTGAACATTGAGCATAAAGAAAAGAGCCTTCTATTTCTTCTGCGCGTGCTGCCTGCTTTTCAGTCTGGTGGGATGCGGAAAGAAAGAGGATACAACACTGGCGGATGGAATGTTCCTGATGTTGTCATCGACAGTCAAAGGCGAGGCAGTTGAGACATATGAGATGTATACGCTGCATGCGGAGATCAGTGACAATGGAAATGTCCGCATTTATGCAGATGACTTTAATCGTTGGGTGCCGAGTGATCCATGCCCGGAGGAGACGGTTCAGTTATCGGCAGATACAATTCAGCAGATCAAGGATATCATAGATGATATTGACCTGTATCATATGCGAAGAAATATCGGAAGCCGGGATTTGAAGGACGGAGAATACAAGGAACTGACGTTGTATACGGCGTCGGGCGAGCATGTATCTGGAGGTTTGAATCCATCAAACCGGGAATTCCTGAAGCTATATGATTATGTGGAAGATCAGATTCGGGAGGTGGAATACCGATATCGGACGAAGATCGCCGAGATGCAGAAGAAAGCCATCTCTATGGAACAAAATAAGAATGTGTATATTACGGATTCACAGGAAGAGACAATCGTTGCACAGGACGAGATCAATGATGTTTATGTGACCTGTGGAGCGCAGCATACAAGGTATGAGGAAACGGCTACCGCAGATGCAGAAGAACCAGTCAATTATTATGTAACATTTCTGCTTGCGGATGCAGGGGCGGAAGCGTTGCGGGCGGATACAAAGAGCTGCAACGAGGACAATGCCATGTATTACAAGGTGTATCAGGACAATGCATATGCATTTACGTTCTGTGTACAGGAGCCTGTCATGACAACTGAGATTTATGTATACGAGACAATGGATGCAGAAGAAGCAGTTGCGAAAGCAAAGGAACTACGGGATAGTTTGTATTAAATATAGAAAAAGGTTGGAAGAAAGATGAACAAATTAAAAGCAGTAATTTTGGCAGCAGGAAAAGGAACACGAATGAATTCTGATTTACCGAAAGTCATTCATAAGTGCTTAGGCAGACCGATGGTGCATTATGTGATTCAGGCGTGCAAGGATGCAGGAGCCGGTGAGGTATGCGTGATTGTCGGCTATAAGGGCAGAGAGGTCAAGGATGCGATCTATGATGTCGTAGATTATGTAGAACAGAAAGAACAGCTTGGAACTGGACATGCTGTCAAATGCGCCAAGGATTTTATTGGTACAGAGGGCGATACACTGGTGCTCTGTGGAGACACGCCGTTGATTACTGGAAAGACATTGACAGAACTTGTCGAGAAACATCGCAAGGAAGCAAATGGCGTGACAGTATTGTCTGCAATTCTGGATGATGCAACCGGGTACGGACGTATCATCCGTGATGCAGCAGGCAATTTCGAGAAGATTATCGAGCACAAGGATGCAACCGAAGAGGAGCGGGCATGCAAGGAAGTAAATTCCGGTATGTATATTTTTAATTCCGAGGCACTTTCTGCAAGTCTGGATCTGCTGAGCAATGATAACGCCGCTGGAGAATATTACCTGACGGATACGATTGCACTGATCAAAAAGATCGGTCTCAAAGTATCGGCACTTCCGCTTACCGGAGATGCCTGTGACGAGATCCGCGGTGTGAATACGATCGATCAGCTCGAAGAAGCAGAACAGATCATGTGTCACCGTGAGGACTAGGAGGCAGACGATGAAAATAATCGTAGGACTGGGAAATCCGACGAAGGAATATGCCGGAACAAGGCATAATGTCGGGTTCTCCGTGATATATAATATCAGTGATGCATATAATATTCCGGTTGAGACGAAGAAGCATAAGGCGTTGATCGGAAAGGGTATCATTGAGGGTGAGAAGGTCATTCTTGCCATGCCGCAGACATATATGAATCTGAGTGGCGAGAGTGTGCGGGAACTGATGGACTATTATAAATGTGATCTGTCAGATCTGATCGTCATCTATGATGATATCAGTCTGGATGTCGGCAAGCTTCGCATCCGTGCGAAGGGCAGTGCCGGTGGACACAATGGCATCAAGAATATCATTGCGCAGCTTGGCACACAGGAGTTTACACGAATCAAGATCGGTGTCGGAGAAAAGCCGGCGAAGATGGATTTGGCGGATTATGTGCTGGGGCGGTTCTCGAAAGAGGAACAGCCGATTATTCGGGAGAGCGCTGACCGGGCGAGGGAAGCGGTCTGTGAGATGATCACACACGATGTGGCTTCCGCCATGAACAAGTTTAATTAGGGTAAGAAATAATAGAAAAGAGGATCAGAAAATGAAGGCATTGACACTTGCATTTCAGGATGATCCAAGGTTTGCAGAGTTAAAAAAACACCGGGATGAATCAGGCGGTATCCACCATGTATGGGGGATGGATCGCCGGATCACCCCACTTTTGATGGAGGCACTGTCAGACACAAAACGGTTTCGCCTGATCGTGACCTATGAGGAGCGACGCGCGCGGGAGATCGTCGAGGACTATCGGTTTTACAGCCGTCAGACCTTTTATTATCCGGCGAAGGACGCTCTCTTTTATTCCGCAGATATTCACAGTAACAATACCGTGCAGGAGCGTCTGGAGATTTTCAAGAAGATCGCAGAAGGGCGACCATGTACCGTTGTTACGACCATCGAGGGATTGATGGATAAAATTCCATCCATCTCGCATATCATAGAAAATATATTGACGATCAAGGTCGGAGATACCTTGCAGCTCGATACATTTTCACGGAAGCTCACAACACTTGGATATGAAAAAACTTCAATCGTAGAGACACCGGGGCAGTTTTCGGTCAGAGGAGGAATCATCGACATCTTCTCCCTGACGGAAGAGTGCCCTTATCGTGTTGAGTTGTGGGGAGATGATATCGACAGTATCCGGAGCTTTGACGTGGAAAGCCAGCGTTCGATGGAACGTGTCGAGGAGTTTGTCATCTATCCATCTACGGAGATGGTGCTCGATGATGTGCGGATCAGCAAGGGGATTGCCAAGCTGGAGAAGGAGCATAAGGCACAGGCGAAGCTTTTGAAGGAACAGTTCCACACGGAGCAATACGCACGGCTGAACAAGATGGTGGAGTCGGTATTAGAGGAGTTAAAGGAGTTTAATTCCACGATGGGATTAGACAGTATGGTGGAATATTTCTACGACGACACGGTGTCGTTTTTGGATTATTTCCCAACAGATACGGATATCTTCATTGACGATCCAGAGCGTGTGAACCAGCGTGCTGGTGCGTATGCGATGCAGTTTGGCATGTCGATGGAAGGCCGTCTGGAGGGCGGTTATGTTCTGCCGACACAGGCAAATGTGCTTTATGATGCCAAGACCGTTGTGGCAAGACTGGTAAATCGTACGCCGATCTTGCTTTCGGAGTTGTACAAGAAGCAGCCAGCATGGAAGGAACAGTACGCATTTCAGATTGATGCAAAGGGGCTTGTCAGCTACAACAACAGCTTCGAGGATCTGATGAAGGACATCGAGAAATATAAGAAGAAGGATTATCGGATTCTGATCCTGTCACCATCCGCGACACGAGGCAAACGTATCGCGAAGAACTTACAGGATAATGATGTCATGGCGTACTTTACCGAGAACCGGGAACAGCCGCTCAAACCGGGAGAGGTACGCATCAGTGTCGGTCGAATGGAGACGGGATTTGAGATTCCGGAGTGTCATCTGCTTGTGATCGCAGAGGGTGATATATTTACCTCTAAGGAACTGAAAAAACGAAAGAAGCTGCCGAAATATGCCGGTGAGAAGATTGCCGGATTCTCAGATATTTCTGTTGGAGATTATGTCGTACATCAAAATCATGGTGTCGGAATCTACCGCGGTATCGACAAGGTGGAAACCGATGGACGCATGAAGGACTATATCAGTATCGAGTATGCGAAGGGCAGTAAATTGTTTGTGCCTGTGGAACAGCTCGACCGCATCGGCAAGCTGTCCGGCAAGGATGGCGCACGTGTCAAACTGAATAAGCTTGGCGGACCGGAGTGGGAGAAAGTGCGCACACGTGTCAAGGGACATGTGGAGGATATTGCAAAAGAACTGATCGAGCTGTATGCGATCCGATCGAGCACACAGGGCTACAAATATTCGGAGGATACCGTATGGCAGCGGGAGTTTGAAGAGATGTTCCCGTATGAGGAGACATTGGATCAGCAGAAAGCCATTGACGATACCAAACACGATATGGAGAGCGGTAAGATCATGGATCGTCTCGTCTGTGGAGATGTCGGATTCGGAAAGACAGAGGTTGCCATCCGGGCAGCGTTTAAGGCAGTACAGGATAACCGGCAGGTAGCCTATCTGGTACCGACGACGATTCTTGCCGAACAGCATTACAACACATTCTGTGAGCGTATGAAGAACTATCCGGTTAATATCCGGATGCTGTCCCGGTTTTGTACACCGAAGGAAGTAAAAGAGACGTTGGAGCAGATGAAGTCTGGTATGGTCGATATCGTGATCGGTACACACCGGCTGCTTTCCAAGGATATTGTATTTAAAAATCTGGGACTTTTGATCATTGACGAGGAACAGCGGTTCGGCGTCAAGCACAAGGAACAGATCAAGCAGATGAAGAAAAATGTGGATGTGTTAACTCTCACGGCGACACCAATTCCACGAACCCTGCATATGAGTCTGGTTGGACTGCGCGACATCAGTCTGCTGGAAGAGCCGCCAGTCGACCGGCTGCCGATCCAGACGTATATTATGGAGTACGATCTGGAGTTTGTAAAAGAGGCAATCAACCGGGAGCTTGCGCGAAACGGACAGGTATATTATGTGTATAACCGGGTAGAGACGATCGCGGACATCACGGGACAACTCCGTCAGGTGCTGCCAGATGCAACGATTGAATTTGCACATGGCAAGATGCCGGAGCGGGAGCTTGAAGCGATGATGCGCCGTTTTATCAAGGGTGAGATTGATGTGCTAGTATCGACGACGATCATTGAGACGGGACTGGATATCCCAAATGTCAATACGATCATTATACATGATGCAGACCGGTTCGGTCTGTCACAGCTCTATCAGCTGCGGGGACGTGTTGGACGTTCCAACCGGAGTGCCTACGCATTCCTGCTCTATAAGCGCGATAAGATGATAAAAGAAGTCGCAGAGAAGCGGCTGAAAGCAATCCGGGAGTTTACAGATCTTGGCTCCGGGTATAAGATAGCAATGAAGGATCTGGAGATTCGTGGAGCCGGAAATCTGCTTGGACAGGAGCAGTCGGGAAATATTGAGGCAGTCGGTTATGATCTGTATTGCCAGATGTTGAACGATGCGATCCGGCGTCTGTCTGGTGAGACGGTGCGTGAGGAGTTCGTGACAAACGTAGAACTTCCGCTCAATGCCTATATTCCAGACAGCTATGTGAAGAATGAATATGTGAAGCTGGATTTGTATAAGAGAATCTCAAAATGTGCGAACCGCGAGGATAATGATGCCATCTTAGAGGAGGTGCGTGACCGGTTTGGAGAGCCGCCAAAGCCGTTCTTCCGCTTGCTTGATGTGGCGTATCTGAAAGCAATTGCACATGAGGTTTATATTACGGATATCAAATATGTAGGCGACGAGGTGCGATTTTACATGCTGCCGCAGGCACCTGTGCAGGCGGAACGGGTCAATCCGTTATTGAAACGGTATAAGAACACATTGCGGCTTACCGCGGGCAAACAGACATATTTCCGTATCCGTATGTCGAAGCTGATCGAGGAAGAGATGGTATCTTCCTGCGAGAAGGTAATTGAGGATATCCGCACATTGTATAATACGGAGGATGTGAACCATGAAGCATAATAGACGTTGTCGAAAACTAATTGCAATATTGTTGTGTATCTGCCTGATGGTGCCGATGCTTTCCGGCTGTGGAGAGAAAAAGGAAGAAGAAACAAAGCAGACAAGCAGTGGAACACTGGTGTTTCAGTATGGAAATAATCTGGTAACCAAGGGCGAGGTATATATCTATATAGAAACCGTGCGGGAGCGGTATGAGATGCAGTACGGCAGTGATGTCTGGCAGACGGTGCTTCCGGATGGTGGTGCGGGAACTTCTATGGAGAACCTGACGCGTGAGGAAGTTGTAAATGAGATTGTCCGTGTCAAGACGTTGTGTGCGCATGCAGAGGAGCTTGGAATCACACTGGGCGACGATGAACTGGCAGAGTTAAATCAGAAGGCAGATGATTTCTGCGAGGGCCTGACGGACGAACAGTTACAGAATATGGAGATCACAAAGGAAAAGGCCGAGAAGGTGATGCAGGAAAATGCAATCGCATCGAAGGTGGAAGCAAAGATCTTAGATGACCGGAAGATTGAGATTTCTGATGAAGAGGCGCGGATGACGACCTTCTATGATATGTATTTTGCATGTTATAGTATGGATGAAAATGGCGTGATAACCCCATACACGGATGATCAGAAGAAACAGCAATATGAAAATGCGCTACAGGCGTGCAGCACACTTGCGACGGCAGACTTGAAGGACAACACAGGTGCAGCAATTGAGAAGCTGGCAGAGTACTACCAGCTGGATCAGGCGCAGACGCAGACGATGAGTCCATCGCAGATTCTGGAGACATACGGACAGGATGTGTATGATCTGCTCTACAGCATGGAGAATGGACAGTACAGCACGGTTGTGGAGACTCAGTATGGTTATCATGTATTCCAGATGATTGCTCTGACTGATCAGACGAAAACAAATGAGCAGAAGATCGTGCTTTACAATCAGCAGGTACAGGAAGCTTTATCGGATACGCTTACGAAATGGCAGGCACAGATCGATCCGATCTTCAAGTATCCGGACAGCGTAGATATGGACGTGTATGATACGATTGTAAATGATACAGTTGGGACAAAATAAATGAAGAAAAAAATTTTTTATTGTACCATAATGTATATTGTTACATATATTTTGATCGTTGGTATTTCTGTGCAGGATTATAACATATTTTCCACAGTTGTAAGGAATCAAACAACGGAAACTGTACGCTATACAATTATTCCATGGCTATGGGTGTCAAGGCTGATTAACTGGGTGCCTGTGTTGCTTGCATGTTGTATGGTTTATACAATGATTAAAAATGTAGTTGTTTTAGAGAGCTTTTTGTTTGCGGGAATCAGTATATGTAAGATGTTAATTCAGTTGTTCCCACAGGCAGATAAAACGACTATTATAATATACCTGCATATTTCATCAGTTGTGATATACCTGATATTGACAGGTAAGATAGAACAACGGGTAAGTGCATGGCGTTGTGTCAGGGATGCATTTGCAAAAAAGACAGTGCGCAGAGCTGTAATAATTTTTGCAATATGTGGGATCGTATGTAATCTTGCATATATATTTGCACCAAAGAAGACGTTTTATGCATATATTCCAGAGGAAACGAGGACGACGGTTGTATGTGAGGATTTGTCTAGTTACTATCCATATGCAGATTTAACGATAGAGCATGAATATGCAATCATCGGATTGGCATGGAATCATAAGGATTTTCAAGGTTGCGTGGTGAAGGCAGAAAAGCCTGGAACAGATGTAATCCGTATAAAACAGAGTGGGGATTTGAAAGGAACTGTAGAAGTAGAATATCCAGTGACGGTTGATGAAAAACTAAGATTCCATATCAAACCGAGTGTATCATATTTGTATCATCGGTACTGTGCAAATGTGAATTTTTGTATTGGTATGATATTGTTGCTTGTGGCTGTCTGGAACAGTGGGGATACCATAACAGAAACTAAGCGATGTGTGAAAATGGCGTGCATTCTGTTGACGTTGATAATTTATGGCATGTGTATAGGTGTAGAGGCGGCACAAATAGGTGTTAAATATGTTGCTCTATTTATATTGTTTAGTATATATGTTTTGTTAGATTGTTTTAGAGTGAGAAACAAAAAAACAAATGGAATATTGGGAGCGGTTTTGATATGCTTATTTTTGTATAGCAGTTATTATGTGGAATTGTTGTTATGGTTATGGTTTGCCTGGCAGGTGTTTTCATATAAAAATAGTCAATCGAGTAGGTGTTAACCTGCTCGATTTTTTGATTAAAAGCAATTATGAAACATGTTCGGCATATTTTTATAAAAAGTACTTGACAAAATTGTACTGCTGTATTATTGTACTACTCAGATAATACAATAATACAAAAAAGGAGGAACAAAGATTGGCGTGGAAGTTCAACAATGAGTCCCCGATCTATCTGCAGATCGTGGATGCGATAAAGATGCAGATCGCACAGGGCGCCTTGAAGCCGGGTGATCAGGTACCGGCGGTACGGGAGCTTGCGGTGACTGCAGGTGTGAATCCGAATACGATGCAGAAAGCACTTTCGGAGTTAGAACGCGAAGGCGTGCTCTATTCCCAGAGGACGGCAGGGCGATTTGTAGCAGAACCAAGAGCAGGAGGAACGAGTATGCGAGAGGAACTGAGTCAGAAGCATATACAGGCGTTTGTGGATAGCATGCGAACACTTGGATATGCAGACGGTGAGATTGTAACAGTGTTGAAAGGATATTTACACGAGGAGGGAGCACATGAGTAATTTAGTAGAAATATCCGGTGTGAAGAAAGGGTATGGGATCTCGAAAACTGTATTTGAGAACCTGAACCTGACATTGCCGGAAGGAAAGATTATCGGTCTGCTGGGACCGAACGGAAGTGGTAAGACGACGCTCATCAAGATGCTGGTTGGTTTGCTGCAGCCGGAGAAAGGAAGCATCCGCATCTGCGGACATGAAGTCGGACCGGAATCAAAGGCAGTTGTATCGTATCTGCCGGAGCGGACGTATTTCAACGAGTACTTAAAGATCCGCCAACTTGTCAATATGTTCAAGGATTTCTATGCGGATTTCGACGAGGCGCGTGCATATGACATGATGCAGCTTTTGAACATCGATCCGGATATGACCTTGAAGAAGCTGTCGAAGGGTAACAAAGAGAAGGTACAGTTGATTATGGTGATGAGCCGCCGGGCAAGACTCTATGTCTTAGATGAGCCGATCGCAGGTGTCGATCCGGCAGCCAGAGACTATATCATGCAGACGATTCTTACAAACTACGATGAGAAAGCGACGATCCTGCTGTCCACACATCTGATCTCAGATATTGAGAACATATTGGATGAAGTCATCTTCATCAAGGAGGGCGAGATTCTCTGTCAGAAGGATGCGGATGCATTGCGGGCAGAAAAAGGACAGTCAATCGATGAGATATTCAGGGAGGTATTTCGATGCTAGGAAAATGTATTAAAAATGAATTTGTAAACCGTTCCGGATTAGTCGGAATGATATCTGCCGGTGTGATGCTTTTTGCGGTTATCGTGCTCGGACTGGATAAATTATATAACGTGGTTGGTACGACTGCATTTGCCGTATTTGTAAAGCTTGTAGATGTGATGTTTGCTCTGACAATGTTTGCCATGATTGTGATGGTTGTACTGCTTCCATGCCTTGATTTTAGAAATCGCTTCTTCAAGGATCAGGGGTATCTCACCCATACCCTGCCGGTAAAGACATCCACACTCATCGGCGCGAGACTTATCTGTGATCTGGTGATGATTGCCTGGATGGCTGCTGTTTATGGGCTTGCTGTCTGCGTCGCAACCGGGAATTTCGAGGTGTTCAGTGATTTCGTAGGGTTCGTACAGCAATTCCTTTCGATGTCCGGGATGACAGTGGATCGGAGTCTGATTGTGCTGGATGGCGTATTGGCACTTCTTATGATGTGGCTCGGTGTGATGTGTAATATCTGGACGATCAACGCCGCCTATGCATTTGGCCATGCATTCACAAAGTGGGAACGCATATGGTCAGTTGTGTTTTTTGCTCTGATCCAGATGATATGCGGCATACTTGTTGTTGTGTTCAATGAGATTCTGTCAAAGCAGGATATTGACTTATTTCTGGAGCAGATCTCATCGACAGCAAAGCAGTATCTGATTGTGCTTGTGACGGTTACGATCATAGAGGTTGTCGGAATTGCGGTACTTTCCGTGGCAACGACGCTCACCTGCAAGCATAAACTGAATCTGGAGTAAAAGAAAGCCGTCCCTCTCTTTTAGTGAAATCCCTCGGAATTTTCATATTCCGGGGGATTTTTGTAAATTAGTGGTAGACAGCTGACGCAGCATGACATATAATTGGTGCGGGGACAAATGAAAAAAGCACCAAGTATATCGTAGGGGGGATAAATGATGGTGAAATATACGAAACATGCGAAGAAAAATGTCGTGATAAGATTGATTCCGCCCGTGGCGGGAGTTTTATTACTGGCATTTATTTTTTTGCTCACAACTTATATGGCGAAGCAGACGGTCAGTGGCGTGGCAGATGAGACGCTGCTATATGCACGTCAGACCTGTGAACGGTACGACAATTATGTGAGTGATGATAAGACGAAGGATCTGATCAATCTGCAGGAAAAGGCAATCTCGATTGCAATGTATGAGCAGTATGGAGTAACAATTCACAAGGACATTTTGGATGCGTATGTGGTGGATGGGAATCTCACCGGGGTTGTCGTGACAGACAAAGCGGGGAATTGCGTTCTTTCCAGTGGAGAAGATGCACAGATCCTATTTGAGAAGGAACTGAAGGATGATTCTGTATCGCAGATTCTGGAGCATCCGGAAAAATCTTATATGGAGCGGCTGCAGATAGGAGAAAAGACATATGATTTTGCAGTCGTCGCAAGAGTGGGTGTGACCGGATTGATCCTCTGTTATCATGAGGTGGAACTCCGCCCAATGGGCGTGAATGAAATCTCCCTTGATACAATGCTTTCCGGACATCAGTTTAAGATGGATGGTATGGTAGTTATCACGAATGGTGAAATCGTGTTGAATACAAATGAGAACCATGTGCAGGGGCAATCCGTGGTTGGATGTCCGATTGACATCACAGATGATACGGCATGGAGGGAAGGCAGGATTACAAAATTAAAATATAACGGGAAACGTTGGTACGGAAGGCAGATGCGATATAAGCAGTATAGATTGTATGTGGTATATCCTTCGAGTCAGGTGTTTGCAACACGAACGACGATTCTGGCGTTTAGTACAGCCATTTATATCTTTTTCCTGCTGGTTCTTACGTTTTTGCGAAACCGGTCGGCACAGAATACGATGCGGGAGATGCAGAAGCAGTTTCGGATTATCAATGCGGTCGGAAGTATTTATAAACTGAATCTTCTGATCCACCTGGATACGGGAGAGTGGGAAGCCATCAAAATGCCAGGCGAAGTCGGCGCGGTGCTGCAGAAACAGGCAACTGCAAAAGTTATGCTGGAAAGCTACATTCAGAATTTCGTGGGACAGGCGTATAGGGGCGCTTATCAAAAATTTGTCAATCTGTCAGACCTGGATGAGCGTCTGAAGGGAGAATCCTATATTACATTTGTCTCAGAGAATGATTTTGGAATTTGTGCCTGTTCGATTTTGACACCACAATGCTGGGATGCAAAGGGACATGTGACCTCGGTTGTGTTTGCTGTGCGGGATGTGACAGCAGATATTCAGAAAATGAAACAGAAACAAATGGGTGCACTTGCTTAGTGCACCCATTTGTTTTGAAATAGTATCTTATCGTCCCGTGGAACCAAAACCACCGGCACCGCGTTCGGTTTCTTCTAATTCGTCAACCACTGCGAAATCACCAACAATATATGGTGTGATGACAAGCTGTGCGATACGCTCTTTTGGCTCAATCGTCTGTGGCTCGTTGCTGTGATTGTGTAGAGCAACCATGAACTCACCGCGGTAATCGGAATCGACAACACCGACTTTATTTGCAGGAGCCAGATGACGTTTGGCAGCCAGTCCGCTTCTGGCATAGACAAGTCCGGCATAACCTTCTGGAATCTCCATGGCAAGTCCGGTATGAACCATCACCGTCTCATGTGGTGCAATCGTAAGTGGCGCATCGATACATGCGTACAAATCGGCACCGGCAGCGTTGGTAGAACCGTAGGTTGGCAGTACTGCGTTTTCGTCTAATTTCTTAACATTTACCTGCATATGGGTAATCATTTGTAAAATTCCTCCTCCAGACAAACTTTGTTTTCTGCAAGCGAACGCTTGACGTTGATGATTCTCTGGTTGGAGGAGCCGCGGAAGCGGAGGGACAAATCTTTCTTATCCATTTCGAATTCCCCGTCGACCAGTATATCGATGTAGCGGAGCAATTCACGTGTCTCCGGCCACATCACCATCATTTTTCCCTGTATATCTTTTTCAAAATCATAGCCTGTGTAGCACCACACATCTTTCTGTGGGTACAGAGACTTAAACCGTCGAAGCAAAGGCAGCAGTCCCTGCTGGTTGACATATTCGAAAGGTTCCCCGCCGAGTAGCGACAGTCCCTTGATATAGTCTGGTTTCAGATAATCCAAGATCTGCTCAATCTCCGCTTCTGTAAATGGTTTTCCGTAGTTGAAATCCCATGTTTCTTCGTTAAAACAGCCCTTGCAGTGATGGGAACAGCCGGACACGAACAGGGAAACCCGCACGCCGAGTCCGTTTGCCACATCAATGCGCTTGATATCCGCATAATTCATATCTATTTTTTAACCTCGACTTTACAGATGTAATACACGTGCTTTGATCTCTTTCGTCTTGCCGACATTCCAGAAATTCTCGCCGAGGTAGCCGCAGGTACGACGTGTCACATTCATCTTGGAGTGATCCTTGTTGCCGCACTGTGGACATTCCCACTCGTTGTCGTCGTTGATCATGATTTCTCCATCGTAATCACAGACATGGCAGTAATCGGATTTCGTGTTGAACTCTGCATACTGAATGTTGTCGTAGATGAAACGCACGATCTCTTCGAGTGCCTCTAAGTTGTGGCGCATGTTTGGAATCTCCACATAAGAGATCGCACCACCAGAGGAAATGGTCTGGAACTGGCTTTCAAAACGGAACTTGCTGAATGCGTCGATCTTCTCGCGGACATCCACATGATAAGAGTTCGTATAATAGCCCTTGTCTGTGACGTCTTCAATCGTGCCGAAACGCTCCTGGTCGATTCTTGCGAAACGATAGCAGAGGCTTTCTGCCGGTGTGCCATACAGACCGAAACCAAGACCGGTTTCTTCCTTCCATGTATCACAAGCCTTGCGCAGACGGTTCATAACACGAAGGGCAAATTCCTCACCTTCCGGTTCGGTGTGGCTCTTGCCAGTCATAAGCTTTGTTACCTCGTACAGGCCGATATAACCAAGGGAGATTGTAGAGTATCCATCCTTCAATAATGGATCAATCTTTTCACCTTTTTTCAGACGGGCAATCGCACCGTACTGCCAGTGTACCGGACTGACATCCGAGGTAACACCAAGCAGTGCATTATGTCTGCACATCAAAGCTTCGTAGCACAGATCCAGACGCTCGTCGAGCATGCTCCAGAACTTTTCCTCATTGCCCTTTGCCAGAATACCAATCTGTGGAAGGTTCAGGGATACAACACCCTGGTTGAAACGTCCTTCCCATTTATAATTTCCGTTCTCATCCTTCCATGGAGAGAGGAACGAACGGCATCCCATACAGGAGAATACATTGCCTTCGTAGTTTTCACGCATCTTTTTCGCAGAGATGTAATCTGGATAGAGGCGCTTGGCTGAACATTTGACCGCCAGTTTCGTAATATAGTCATATTTTCCGCCCTTTAAGCAGTTGTGCTCATCCAATACATAAATAAGCTTCGGGAATGCAGGTGTCACATACACACCCTTCTCGTTTTTGATGCCCTCGAGACGTTGACGGAGAATCTCCTCCACGATGATTGCATTTTCCTCGATATACTCGTCGTTTGGATCGAGATTCAGGAACAATGTCACGAATGGGGACTGTCCATTGGTTGTCATCAATGTATTGATCTGGTACTGGATTGTCTGGACACCGGAACGAAGCTCGTCCTGCAGGCGGTCCTGTGCCATCTGCTCCAGGATTGCATCGTCAATCTTATCTCCGAATTCCTCAACCAGTTTGTTCTTATATTTGTTGTAGCTCTTGCGCAGATATTTGCCGAGATGACGGATATCTACAGACTGTCCGCCGTACTGGCTGCTGGCAACCGAGGAAATAATCTGTGTCATAACCGTACAGGCTACCTGAAAGCTCTTTGGGCTCTCAATCAATTTTCCGTTCATTACAGTCCCATTATCAAGCATATCGCCGATATTGATCAGACAGCAGTTGAAGATTGGCTGTAAGAAATAATCCGCATCGTGGAAATGCAGTACGCCCTCATCATGTGCCTTAGAAATCTTCTCTGGCAGCAGAACACGACGTGTCAGATCCTTGGATACCTCACCGGCGATCAGGTCACGCTGGGTAGAGGCAACCGTTGCGTTCTTGTTTGAATTTTCTTCCATAACATCTTTGTTACGGTTTTTAATCAGACTTAAAATAGAATCGTCCGTTGTATTTGCCTTACGGACAAGCTCGCGGGTATAACGATAAATAATGTAAGTCTTGGCAAGTACAAACTTGCCGTCCGCCATCAGCTTCTGCTCGATGATATCCTGGATATCCTCCACCAGCATACGTGGGCGGTTCTTGCTTTCAATCCCCTGAACAATCTCCTCAATTTTTTCATCGGTTACTTTTTCACCTGGTTCAACCTCAGCATTTGCCTTTTTGATGGCAGTGATGATCTTGCTGCGGTCATAGGTCACTGTATGACCATCTCGTTTGATAACTTTCATAAACCCTCTCCTAAAACTATCTGTCAGTGTATTTCTTTGGTATCCAAATAAAAAACGTGAATACGGTTTCACATTATATCATCTGACTTGTGGTTTGTAAACATGAAAACACTAAATCTAGTATGAAAAAAATGCACAAAAACTAGATGTTGCGATTTTTTGGACTCCTAAAATGCCGAAAAACCGCGTATTCAAGCCATTTTTGTGCCTTATACATGCCGGAAAAAATGTGTATGCCCTGTGATTTCTTTGTGAAATATGAAAATTGCCTTTTCATTTTCCTTAAAATATGGTATAAATGCTAGGGATTTAAGTTTTTAAGTCTTATATTTTTAGGTAGAATCAGAAGGGATATGTATTATGAAGAAGTTTAAAACACTTGGGTATGTACTGAGTCTTGCGCTTGGGATGACAATGCTTACCGGATGTGGAAAGAAGGTAGATGGCGTTGACCAGCAGAGTATGATTGACAAATATGCAGCGTATTGTGACCTGCCAGACTATAAGGGACTGGAATATGAAGAGACAAAATCGACCGTGACAGATGCGGATGTAAAAACAAAGATTGATTCCCTGTTGCAACAGTATGCAACGAAGACACAGGTAAAGGAAGGAACCGTCAAGGAAGGCGATAATGTCAATATTGATTTCGTTGGCAGTATCGATGGCGAGGAATTCGAAGGTGGTAATTCAAATGGCTCTGGTTATGACCTGACACTTGGAAGTGGATCCATGATTCCGGGCTTTGAGGATGGTATCATAGGACATAAGGTTGGTGAGACGTTCAACATCAAGGCAACGTTCCCGGAGAATTATGGTAAGGATGAGCTGAACGGAAAGGAAGCAGATTTTAAGATTACGATCAACTACATTACAGAGACACAGCTTCCGGAGTACAACGATGCATTTGTTGCTTCTTATACAGATGCAACAACAATTCTGGAATATGAGGATTCCGTCAGAAAAGATCTGGTTGAGCAGTATGACAAGTCGGATAAGAGTGCCAATGAGAGCGCAGTTATGCAGGTGCTTGTAGAGAAGACTACTTATAACGAATATCCAGAGAAGGAAATGCAGGATCTGATTGATAAGAGTATTTCCCAGCAGGAACAGGCAGCTTCTCAGTATGGCTATTCACTTGGCGATTATGTAACAGCCAGATATGGTTTCCAGAGTGAGTCTGATTTCCGTGAGTATGTACAGGGGCTGGCTGAGGATTATATGAAGGAAAAGATTGCGGTATGTGCAGTTGCAAAGGATGCTGGAATCACGGTTGATAAGGCAGAGGTCGATGACTATAAGAAGACGATCATGGATTATTATGGTTACGATGATGAGTCCAGCCTTGAAGAGAATTATACTTCTGAGGATCTTGTTTATTATGCGCTGGCTCAGAAGGTAGTCGATTACCTGTTAGAGAATGGTAAGGGGGTACAGGCAACCGCCAGTGATGCAACTGTTGAGACACCGGCTGCAACTGGCAGTGATGCCTCTGCAACGGACGCAGAATAATTAAAAATGAAAAAGCGTTTCGATTTTATCAATTTTTCTGTTGACATTTGCGGATAGAAATGATATGATACGAAACGCAGTACGCGGAAGTGGCGGAATTGGCAGACGCGCAGGCTTCAGGTGCCTGTGGTAGCAATACCGTGTGGGTTCAAGTCCCATCTTCCGCATCAAAAGGGATAGGCAATCGCCTATCCCTTTTTTGATGCGGAAGATGGCTGCAGAAGAGGTATAGAAAACAGCTTGCCCATATAGGATAAGTTTGGTAAAATAGTAAGTACTATGGGAAAAACGATATCTTCAAAATTTCACAGGATGCGTGCGGAAGATCTGAAGCGACAGGTGGAACTCAGTAAACGGAAAGCCGAATTTAAAATTCCACCATTTGTTGTGAAGCAGTTTGACATTGACGAGTTGCACGAAGAGGGACGGTTATGCTATCGGCTCGTGCCCAAACAGGGATTTAATGGGACTTACATTATGTATCTGTATTCCAGTAAGCTGTGTTTCCGGATGAACCCTGCAGAATGGATGTTCCTTGCGAAGACAGCACTTGCGTGTCATGCGGGAATTTTCCTGCCGATGTATCCGCTTGCACCGGAGCATTGTTGCCGGGAAGTCTTTCAGATGCTGGAACCGGCGTATGCGAACTGTACGAAAGGACAGGACGTGGAACGCGTGGTGCTTATGGGCTGTGGCGCTGGCGGTGGTCTGGCATTGTCGCTTGCGATGGCGGCATGGCGGGAAGGCTTGCGCAAACCGGATCAGTTGTATCTGCTGTCGCCGATGATGGATACCGAGTTTTTTGATAAGAGCTTAGAGCAGGAACTGATCGAGAATTCCAAGCATGCAAAGTGGACATTTTATAATGAGCATGTCAAAGAGTTCCTGAACTCCTATTGGGTGCGTGATTATGCGGTAAAGACGGAGTATACCAGTCCATACTATGGAGACATGACCGATATCTGTGACGATGTTGTGCTGTTTTCCGGGGTGCAGGATTTGTATCACTGCTATGCGCGGGAGTTTTATAAGAAAGCGAAGAAGGCTGGCGTGAATATCCGGTTCTTTGAATTTGAAGATGAAGCGGAAGATTTCATGATCTACGATAAGACAAAGGAGTACAAGAAAGCACAGGGCTTTTTGATCGACTGTATCAACGGAACATTTGATACATCGCTGCGTGCGATCTATCCTTTGAAAATGATGTCAGACTGGTCTAAGAAATATCCAGAATATTTCAAGGATGACTGGGCGTCTAAGTTTATATATGACCACAAATTTGATTTTACCAGACTGAATCCACATATCAGTGAATACCAGAATATCCGCATGGCAGCGGATGCGAGTGCCTGCGATACGCTGGTGCGCCGGTTTACGGAGGAATTCCCTTGTGGAACGGTTGTACATATGGCATGCCGGCTGGACAATATGTTTGGCAGAGTAGATAATGGAAGAATTCAGTGGTATAGCGTAGATTCTCATAATATCATGTCAGTCCGACGGGCGATGTATGGCGTGCGCGAGCGGGAGAAGACGATTGGACGTCGCCTGATGGATTTTTCGTGGTTAGACGAGATCCGGTGTAAACAGAATCAGGGTGTCATGTTCGTGTGTGACGATGGATTTTCATACTTGAATAAGAATGAGGTGCGCGACCTGATTGCGAAGATACGGGCGTTGTTCCCAGGTTCCCATCTGGTATTCACTGCATCATCCACATTGGCGAATGCGACGGCGAACACATGGAAACATAGTCAGACCGTACAAAAACGGAAAAAACGGAAGTTTTCAGTAAACAATGCTGCGCAGATGTTTGGTGCATGGCGGCCAGATTACCGCATTATCGATGAACAGCCGATTTTTCGATATCTGGAGATACCAAAGAAGCTGGGTTGGGTTACAAAATTAATGTGCCGTTACAATCTGATTGGTTATAACCACAGAATCATACATGTCAAGCTTGGCAGTGAAGAATATAAGATCAATTACAAATATTAAGGCTGTCCGTGCAGAAACCGGACAGCCTTTTTCTTTTTGAAACGGAACATATAGTAGGATGAATTGGGAAAGGAGAAGGAATGTTAGAGGCAGAAAATCTGGTAAAACAGTTTGAAAAGAATGAGAAGAAGCATAAGAAGGTATTATTTTCAGCGGTCGATCATGTAAGTCTGCACATAAAGGAGGGCGAGATCGTCGGGGTATTAGGTCCAAATGGCGCAGGAAAGACGACGCTGCTGCGGATGCTTGGCTGTCTGATGCAGCCGACGGAGGGTGTAGTCCGATATACCGATGGCGACCGGATTATCACTGATCAGACAGAGATCAAACGGCAGATTGGCTATCTGTCGGGCAATACGAAGCTGTATGGCAGACTTTCCACGCGGGAGCTGCTGACGATTGCCGGGAACATCTACGGATTGCCGGAGAATGTGATTCATGCGCGGATTGAAGAGATTGCACAGATTTTGTCGCTGGAGGATTTTATCGACAACCGGATCGAGAAGTTGTCTACCGGACAGACACAGCGGGCTTCTATTTCCCGGTGTCTGATCCACAGTCCGAAACTCTATATTTTTGATGAGCCAACTCTGGGACTCGATATTGTGAGCAGCAGTGCGATTGTTGATTTCATGCGGGCGGAGAAGGAGCGCGGAAAGGCAGTGCTTTATTCCACACATTACATGGAGGAAGCGGAACTTCTGTGTGACCGGATTTTGATGCTGGCGCATGGACGTGTAATTGCAGAGGGGACTCTGCCGGAGATCTATGCACAGACAGAAACAACGAATCTACGGGATGCATTTAAAAAGCTGATACCTGCAGGAAAGGAGGAAATGTCATGAATTTCAAGGTGATCAAACAACTGTATAAGAAAGAAATATTAGACGTCCTCCGGGATAAAAAGACGATCATTATGATGGTGATCGTGCCACTTTTGATCTATCCGCTGATGTTTGTTGGCGGTATGGTCATGATGTCAAAAGTGACAACACAGATGGATACACAGACATATGAAATTGCGGTTGATTTTATGGATACGAATCCGGAGCTCGTCGAGATGTTTCTGCATCCGGATGATGACACGCTGCATTTCAAGCTGTGCGATCTGAATGTTATGGATGCAGATATTTCGATGATCCTGCGGGGAGAAAAGATCAATGCGATCGTATATGAAAATGAAGATGGAACTGGATATAATATCGCGTATCTGTCCTCGGTTACGAATTCCAGCTATGCGGAACAGAAGGTGCGTCAGGTACTCTCAGCGTATTCGGATTCCCTGACGAATCAGAGTCTGGAGGCGGCAGGATTAGACCCGGATACGGTGTTACATCCATTTGAGGTAGAGGACGACGACCGCGCGAGTACTGAGGAGACGACCGGAAGTCTGCTCGGTGTGATCGTGCCATTTATGCTTGTTGTGAGTCTTCTGATGGGAACGATGTACCCGGCGATCGACACGACAGCCGGAGAGCGGGAGCGCGGAACGCTTGAGACGATATTGACGCTGCCGGTCACGAATCAGGAACTGATCTTCAGTAAGTTCCTGACGGTTGGAACGATCGGAGTTGCTTCCGCCTTGTTGAATGTTCTTTCAATGGGCGGAATTGGCGTATATCTGTACAAACTGGCGGCACAGACGACCAGTATGGTTTCAAAGATACAGGTGTCAAAATTTATTCCGGCAATCTTAGTCTGCTGCCTGTGTATTCTTGCTTTTGCAGTTTTGATCAGTGCGCTTTCCATGTGTTTCTGCGTATTTGCAAAGACCTACAAGGAGGCAAATAATTATATTACGCCGCTTATGCTGCTTGTGATGTTTGCATCATTTATTGGGTTTATGCCAAATGTCACACTTACCCGGAATATGGCACTTGTTCCGGTTGCCAATATCTGTCTGCTGATCCGGGATCTGCTGGCGTTTAAGTTCAGTTTTTCATCGATTACGATTGTGCTGTTCAGCAATGTAGCATACGGAATTATTGCAGTGCTTGTGCTTGGAAAGCTCTACAACAGTGAAGCGATTTTGTTTGGCGATGGAACTGGAAATGTGCAGATCTTTGAACGCCGAAGCAATATGATCAAGGGTGGTGTCCCATCGGTTGGAGATGCCTGTCTGGTACTGCCGGTCGTGCTTGTGCTGATGATTTATGCCGGCGGTTTTGCCAGTGCGAAGAGTATGCTTGTTGGATTGCTTGTCACACAGGGCATTGTCGGTGGTGTTCCGCTTCTGACTGCGTGGTATACAAAGAAGAATATGCGAAAGACATTTCGCATCCGGCTTTGTCGTCCGGGATTTCTGTTTGGCGGACTTGTGCTGATGATGGGAACAATTCTGGTAGGTATGCTCCTGACAAGTATCACAAGCATGTTGTTTCCGGAGAGCGCGGAGAGTATGACAGGATCTATGGAAGCGATCTATTCATATGGATATGGAGTCTGTCTGCTGCTGATCGCGCTGCTTCCGGCGGTGTGCGAGGAGCTTTTGTTCCGGGGATTTCTGCTATCTTCGCTGGAGCATACGATGAAGAAACGGGCGGCAATCCTGACGGCTGCGATCGTGTTCGGACTGTATCATATGAATCTGGTGCAGACACCGACGACAGCACTGATTGGTATGGCACTCTGCTATGTGGCAGTACAGTCGGAAAGCCTGCTGCCGGGAATGCTGATGCACTTTTTCAACAATGCATTGTCTGTGACAGCCGCATTTTATCCGAAACAGGTCGCACGTGTCCTGCCGATTTTTTCGGAGAATGGCGTGCCGGCTCTGGTGTTGATTGTCGGCGGAGTCGGGTTGTGTGTGCTCGGCGTATATATAATAAAACGCTCGAAAAATAAGGCGTTTCCGGTTGAGTCAGATGCCCGTTTGTGATATGATAGGAAGTAGGTTAAGAAAGGTTCACCAATGAGTATGGAACAGCAGAAAAAAAGAGATTATGAGATATACTGGCCACATGTGATACTGGTTGGCGCCATTGCACTCGTGCTTGTCCTGATCGGTGTAGTCATAGGTGTCAATATCGGAAAAAGCAAGAAATATAAGCCGGTTCCTGTGACGGGACAAGGGTATACATGGACATTGCAGCCGGGCGCAGAAGCGCAGATGATCTACACGAACTTTTGGCAGTTTGCGAAAGCCAGTTATGTGTTGGTTGGCGATATTCCGAATTGTGAATTTTATAAGATTGTAAAGGAAGTGCCGCGCAACGATTTCCAGACAGATAATTTCTACATGGAGGACGGCGACAACACGATCATGGCATACCATGCCGGAGATGGCAGCCGGCTGTCTGAACTTGCTGTGGATGTGTCTTCCTATCAGGCAGAACTGGATTGGGATGCGTTGAAGCAGGCAGGCGTTACAATCGCATTTATCCGGGTTGGATACCGGGGCTATGGCTCGGAAGGCAAACTGGTGGCAGATGAGATGTTTCAGACGCATATAGAGGGCGCCAAAGCAGCCGGAATCAAGGTAGGAATTTATTTTTACAGCCAGGCGATCAGCTACGAGGAAGGTGTGGAGGAAGCACAGTTTGCGCTGAATCTGGCATCTGCATATACGCTCGATATGCCGGTTGTGATTGATACAGAGGAGGTCTATGCGGACGGAGCGAGAACCGCTGACCTCTCTAATGATGCACGGACGGATGGCGTTGTCGGATTCTGCGAGACCGTGAAGAGCGCAGGCTACACACCGATGATTTATTCGAACCGGAACTGGTTTGTACAGAAGCTGGATATGACAAGACTGGGAGATTATAAGCTGTGGCTGGCACATTATGCGAATCAGCCGGATTTCCCATATCTGTATTCTGGCTGGCAGTATACAGGAACTGGCACGATCGCAGGAATCGGACAGGAACTGGATTTGAATGTATGGATGGAAGGTAGTGTTTATTAGGAACGGGGAGTGCCTATGTTGAATTGGAATCTGGCATATGATTATGCGGCGATTTATCTGTTGCTTATTATAATCATATGGTATTTTCATGAAAAAAGAATACCGCTTGCGAGTCACCGGACATTTTTAGTGGCACTTGCCGCAGTCTTTGTCTCAACGGGACTGGAGATCGTCAGCACGAAGCTGGCACAAATGTCCGGCACGGAAGGAAATGCTGGATTCTGGGTGACAAGCACCTTGCAGCATCTGGCGCTGAATGCGATTCCACTGCTGTTTGCATACTACGTGCTGCAGATCGTACATATCAATGCAAAGCAGATGCTGCATGCCAAATGGATGCTGGCATTGTGTGGCGTGGTTGATGTGGCTGCACTGGTGACGAATCCATATACCCATTGGGTATACGAGGCGGAAGGCTGGCAGTATACCTATGACTATGGAGTGCTGGTGCTGATCACGGCTGCGATAGCTGCAATTGTGGCAAGCTCGGTCGTGGCATTGCACCGGGTGAATCATACATTGTTTGCCAAGGCAATGGTTGTACTGTTTCATATGCTGCTTGTTGTGTTAGCGGTCTTTTTGCAGTTAAAAACACATGTATTGCTGTTGAATTTTGTGACAGCAACGGTCTGTCTGACGATTTATTATTATCTGCAGAATCCAAATGCGGTCATTGATACGGTGACAAAGCAGTTTAACCGGCGTTTTTTTGGCGAATATCTGCACACCTTTTTTATTAACGAAAAACCATTTGGAATCGTAGTCGTTGCGATGGATGATTTCAAGTTTATCAATAAGACCTATGGCGTTGAAAATGGAGATAATCTGCTTCGGCAGATCGGCGCTTTCATGGAGACGCTTCCATTTGCCAAGACGGTGTTCCGTCTGGGCGCAGACCAGTTCTGTATCGTGTTATACAAGGATCTGGATCAGATTGACTCGGTGGCACAGACGGTACATGAGCGGTTCCGCCATCCGTGGTACAGTGAGAATCAGGCAGGCATTATGATGTCTGCATCCATCTGTTGTGTGAATTGTCCGACAGATGCGTCTGCATATGGACAGCTGGTCGAGGTTATGGATTACTCTATGTCAATGGCGAAGCGGTTGCAGAAGGGTAGAATCACGTATGCAAAGGATTACGATTTAGGCAAGATCAAACAGGACAAAGCGTTTGAAAAGGCGGTCAAGCAGGCACTCGACCGGGATGAGCTGATGGTATATTATCAGCCGATCTTCTCGGTGGAGAAGGGCGTTTATAACTCCGCTGAAGCACTGGTACGCTTGCATGATGAAGAACTTGGCTGGATATCACCGGAGGATTTCATCCCGATCGCGGAGCGGAACGGTATGATTATTGAGATGGGAGAAGTGATTCTGGATAAGGTGTGCCGGTTTATTCATGATTTCAAGCTGGCGCAGACGACGGTAGAGTACATCGAGGTCAATATCAGTCCGGTGCAGCTGATGCAGCAGCATTTTTCAGACCGGGTAAAACAGATCATGGAAAAATACGATGTGCGTCCGAATCAGATTAACATTGAGATTACGGAGACTGCGACCATCAGTATGGCGGATACGGTCAATGCAAATATCATGGATCTCGTACAGTATGGAATTAAATTCTCTCTGGATGATTACGGCTCTGGCTATGCGAATATTGATTATATCAACCATATGCCATTTTCAATCATCAAACTGGATAAGTATATTATCTGGGATGCATTTAAGAGCACGAAAGCTGGAATTACGTTGAAGCATACGATCGGTATGCTGAATGAATTAGAGTTACATATTGTGGCAGAGGGCGTGGAGACCGCGGAGATGCGCGATCACCTTGCCGACATTGGCTGCCATTTTATGCAGGGGTGGTATTACAGTAAGGCTGTATCCGATCAGGATTTCATCCGTTTGATCGAGATGAAGTAGCTTACATGTTCCACAGACCGTAAGCTGGGATATTCAGGGTGTCTCCATCGAGAGACACCTGATTGAAGCTTACTTTCACTGCAATGTTTGTATTTGAATTTTTACTTCGGAATGTCTTAATATTCTGTGCCTTTGAATTCGGGACGAAACGGATATCGACCGGAACCGGGGCATCTTCTCCTTCATAGACAAACGGAACGCGCGCGGTTGCGCCGGATACCCAATAGTACAGATACGGAATCTTGGAGCTTAACTCCTGGAAGATAAACTGCTCTGCAATCGCACCACATTTTTCTGCCAGGATATCGTTCACATCAATCTCCTCGTTCATAGGAAGTCCATAAGCGGCACGGAGCAGGCCGTGATCGATGAAGAACAGCTCAAAGGATTTGTAATCAACATGCTCTTCCAAAGGAAGATTTCCAGATGTCAGACGTGGCAGTTTCCGGGCGATTCCGAGGTTGCATAATGCCTGTGCTGCTTCGGCGTATTCCCGGCTGCGTGCATTGGAATCGACGGACTTGTACATGAATTTCCTGTTCTCGCGGGCAAGCTGCTCCGGGATACTCCGGAAGATGCGCTTGCATCGCTGGTAGAGTGCGACCGGGTAAGTCTGTTTCATAAGCTGGACATAGTCTTCCAACAGTGCCTCCTGCATCGGACGGATGATGGACAGATCCCGGTTCTTCAGATACGCATGGACTACGCCCGGCATACCGCCAACTAACAGGTATTCCCGGAGCATAGAGGTGATTGCGCCGATTTCAAGATTGGTAAGCGGCGTGTCCTTATGCTTTGAAATTGCATCTATGAAAGGATGTGCCTTGCTTGCAATCATATATTCTTCAAAGGTCATCGGACGCATGCGGAAGATCTCAAAAACGTCCGGGTGACTGTATTCAAACTCTGTAAATTCCATCGAGGATGCGATCAGACAGATGGTGTAATCTGGATGATTCTTGCGGAAAGCATAGAAAAATTCCGCGCAGTCCGGCACTGCCTGTACCTCGTCAAAGATAAAAATACAATCTGATGCGTCTCCAAACGGAAAACGTTGAGACAGCAGCAGATCCAGATTGGAATCGCCGGCGATGGCATCCTGACAGGCAGAATCTTCTGCCAGATTGATATAGCATTGCTGCTTGAAAAAGGCTGTGGCAAAATCGCGAACCGCCCATGTTTTACCGACACCCTTTGCGCCCTTTACATATAAGATTTTGCGCTTTGTCTGGTCGTACCAGTTAGCAAAGTCGTTGATGATATTCCGATACATCTGTGCATACACCCCTTTGCGTATTATATGAAAATATTTTAGTCAATAATATAGGGAGTGTCAACAAGAATTAGGTTGTTTCTACCAATTAAAAATGCTATAATGAATCGTAATTATTGTATGAGTAGAAGGAGACAGATGCGTGAAAAATAAATGGAATAAAAATATTCTTCAACTTGGGGTTATGCTTGCACTTGCTGGCTGCGCATGCATTTTATTTGCAGAAGTCATAAAGCAGTGGAAGTCTATTTTCGGGTTTTTCGGGAATGTTGTCTCTGCGATGACGCCGATCATTATCGGACTTGTGATCGCATTTATGTTGAATCCAATCATGATCTATATCCGGCGTGGGCTTTCCTTTTTGATCTGTAAGATTAAGAAAGAAGCGGAATACGATAGGTTTTATAAGAAGGTGAAGGTTCCGGCTTTGATCCTGACGGTGCTTTTGTTCCTTGGATTGCTGGTTGGATTGTTGTGGATGGTAATCCCACGTGTGTATGAGAGTCTGACAGATCTTGTGAACAGCACAGAGGATTATATCAATTCAGCTGAGGCGTGGATCAAAAAAGTATTTGCACAGAATCAGATGATTGAGGATAAGTTGTCACAGGTGCTTGATTATGCAGAAAATAATGTGTTTACGATTCTGAAGGATAAGGTCATGCCGAACCTCGACACAATCGTGAAGACGCTTTCTTCCGGCGTGGTTGTCGGAATCAAGGCAGTCATGAATTTCCTGATCGGTCTGATCGTTATGATCTATCTGCTGATGAGCAAGGATGTGCTGCTGGCGCAGTGCAAGAAGGTGATCTATTGTCTGTTCTCCAAGAAGACAGGTAACAAGATCATGGAAGGATGCTCGTATGCAAATGTCGTGTTCGGCGGATTTATCAATGGTAAGATCTTAGATTCCTGTATCATTGGAATCATATGCTTTATATTTACTTCAGCCGTACACATGCGGTATGCGGTGCTGATCAGTGTGGTTGTCGGTGTGACAAATATCATTCCATTCTTCGGACCGTTTATCGGAGCGGTACCGGGTGCGTTGTTAGCACTGATGGATGATCCAATCATGTTCGTGGTATTTATCATCTGGATCATTGTATTGCAGCAGTTTGATGGCAATATCTTAGGACCATTGATCTTAGGCGATGCAACCGGAATCTCCGGTATCTGGGTATTGCTTGCAATCTTAGTGGGTGGTGATCTGTTCGGCGTGGCAGGTATGATCTTAGGTGTTCCGGTATTTGCGTGTCTGTATGCATTTTTCGCAGTACAGCTCCGGGACAAGCTGCGTGCGAAAGATTTATCTTCAGCCACAGGCGATTATATCCGCTTGAAGAAATTCGACGAGGAGACTGGAGAGCCGATTTACCAGGAGCGCCACGATGAGCGAAAGACATTGAGGGAAAGCCGGATGAAGCAGGTGTTCCGCCGCTGGATGGAGAAGATGCATCTGAAAAAGCATGAAAATGCGACGAAGGAAGCAGAGAAAAAAGAAACAGAGAAAGACGAGAAATAAAGGGTTACAAACATAGAGAGACAAGGAGGAGCGAGTATGGCAAAAGGTAGTTATGCAACAAAGCAGATCTTAAACTGGATGGAGTATTTTTCAAAAGAGATGCAGGTAAGTCCGGAGAAGATCAAACTTCTGGATATTTGTGGAAAACAGAAAAATGTAATACCGACCGTGGAAGGACACAAACGTGTGCTGATTTTTGCAGATGAATCCCATGAGGATCTGTTCTATGATTTCTGGGAGGCAGGCTTTGGCGATTATGATATGTGGTATGCGGTTGGCATCGAGGAAGAAGGACAGGTAAAACATGTCAAGATCAAAGAGGTGATCAACCGAAAGATCACAGGCCCGACAGTAATCTTCATTCTGAATGAGAAGACAAGAGAATCGTACCGGATCGGTATGCGCAACGAGATGTTCTCGAAGGGACCGATCAAGTATGTTGGCAAGGAAATCCGTGCCGTCATCATGAGTCTGCTCGGTGTGGATTCGCAGGATACGATCTGTTTAGTTGATGCAGAGAGTATCGCAATCGAGGCAGCTTTTGTGGCAAGTGATGGCGCAATCATCTGTGTGGAGAATGATAAGGGCGCCAAGGATACGATGGAGGATAATGTGAAGCAGTTTGGCGTGCACAACGTCCAGATCATCCCAGACTTATCCGAGGGATCTATGGCGAAGATTCCAACACCAAGACTTTCCTTTATCGTTGCGAACAAGCATCTCGAAGAAGATATTCAGAGACTGCTGAAGAAGAATCCGAAGATGCAGTTTGTCATCTATACATTGGAGTTAAATATCCTGTCTGGCATCAAGCCACTCTTTGATAAGTACGGTATCTCAAATATGGAGGTATTGCAGATCAATGTGGCAAAGACAAACAAAGATAGTATGTTTGTAAATCAACCAGCCCCTTGGCTGATTACCGGAGAGGTGTTATAATGGCAATCGAAAATTTACCGAAGGATCCGATGATGCTCTTAAGCTTTGTGAATACGAGACTGCGTGATGACGGCATCAATCTGGACAGCTTTTGTTTACAATTCCGGACTGCAAGAGAAGATCTCGAGCAAAAACTTGCGGCTGTGGATTATAAATATGATGATAAATTAAACCGTTTCGTATAAGAGGCGGATTTAGTAAAAGGAGACATTATGAGACACAATTTCAAAGTAATCGAGAAAAAATGGCAGAAAAAATGGGAAGATGCCAAGGTGTTTGAAGCACAGGACTTCTCAGACAAGAAGAAATTCTACGGATTAGTAGAGTTCCCTTATCCAAGTGGAGCGGGTATGCATGTAGGACATATCAAGGCTTATTCCAGTGTAGAAGTCGTATCCAGAAAGCGTCGTATGGAGGGTTACAACGTATTGTTCCCAATCGGATTCGATGCATTTGGTCTGCCAACAGAGAACTATGCAATCAAGACAGGTACCCATCCGCGTCAGATCACAGATCAGAATATCGCGCGATTTACCGAGCAGTTGAAGCGGGTTGGATTCTCGTTTGACTGGAGCCGTGTGATTGATACAACCGATGAGAAGTTCTACAAGTGGACACAGTGGATTTTCCTGAAGATGTTCGAGAAGGGACTTGTATTCCGTGATACAGCACTCGTTAACTATTGTCCAAGCTGTAAGGTTGTTCTTTCCAACGAGGACAGTCAGGGAGGTAAGTGTGATATCTGCCACAGCGAGGTTGTACAGAAGTCGAAGACGGTTTGGTATCTGAAGATTACAGAATATGCAGATAAGCTTCTGCAGGGCCTGAAGGATGTCGACTATCCTGCAAATGTAAAACAACAGCAGGAAAACTGGATTGGTAAGTCTACTGGTGCATTTGTAAACTTCGATGTCGATGGAACAGATGAGAAGCTTCAGATTTATACAACAAGACCAGATACATTGTTCGGTGTAACTTTCATGGTTATCGCACCGGAGCATCCGCTGATCGATAAATATGCTGACAAGATTACAAATATGGATGCCATCAAGGCATACCGTACGGAATGCCAGAAGAAGACCGAGTTCGAGCGTACACAGCTTGTCAAGGATAAGACAGGTGTGAAGATCGAAGGTCTTATGGGTATCAACCCGATGAACGGCAAGAAGATTCCGATTTTCATTGCTGACTACGTTATGATGGGATATGGTACTGGTGCGATCATGGCAGTACCGGCTCATGACCAGCGTGACTATGATTTTGCAAAGGCATTTGGCATTGATATCATTCAGGTTATCAAGGGTGGCGATATCTCGAAGGAAGCTTATACGGGTGACGGTGAGATGATCAACTCAGAGTTCCTGAATGGATTTACAAATAAGAAGGATTCCATCGCCCGCATGGTTGAGGAAATCAAGAAGATGGGCGTTGGCGAAGCAGGCGTACAGTTCAAGATGAAGGACTGGGCATTCAACCGTCAAAGATATTGGGGTGAGCCAATTCCTCTGGTACATTGTCCATCCTGTGGTGTCGTTGCAGTGCCATATGAGGAGCTTCCTCTGGAGCTTCCAGATGTGAAGAACTTCGAGCCGGGTGAGGACGGTGAGTCTCCACTGGCAAAGATTGATTCCTATGTAAACTGCAAGTGTCCGAAGTGTGGCGGTGATGCAAAGCGTGAGACGGATACTATGCCACAGTGGGCAGGATCATCATGGTATTTCCTGCGTTATATTGATCCAAACAACGATAAGGCATTTGCAGATCGTAAGAAGATCGACTACTGGATGCCGGTTGACTGGTACAACGGTGGTATGGAGCATGTAACTAGACATATGATCTACTCCAGATTCTGGCATCGTTTCCTGTATGACCTCGGCGAGGTAAATACACCGGAGCCATATGCAAAGCGTACGATCCAGGGACTGATCTTAGGACCAGATGGTGATAAGATGAGTAAGTCCAAGGGAAATGTGATCGATCCACTTGACATCGTAGAAGATTACGGCGCAGATACGCTCCGGACATATGTATTGTTCATGGGTGATTATGCAGCCGCAGCTCCTTGGAGTGACAGCTCTGTAAAGGGATGTAAGCGTTTCTTGGAGCGTGTAGCAGGTATGACAGATATGGTATCGGATGATCCTTCCACAGATGCTTTGGAGGTAAGCTTCCACAAGGCAATCAAGAAGGTAAGCAGTGATATCGAGGAAACAAAGTTCAATACAGCAATCGCAACCTTGATGGCACTGACCAATACTGTTTACAGTGCTGGTAAGCTGAGCAAAGAACAGCTTGAGATCTTCATCAAGCTTCTCTGCCCGTTTGCACCACATTTGACGGAAGAAATCTGGGAGTCTCTCGGACATGAAGATTTCTTGTCTGTCAGTGCATGGCCACAGTACGAGGAAGAAAAGACCGTTGATGCAACGATCGAGATCGGTGTACAGGTCAACGGTAAGGTAAGAGGAACGGTTCTTGTCGCAAAGGATGAGGATAAGGATGCCGTACTTGCCCGTGCAAAGGAGATCGTCGCTGATAAGCTGACTGGCAACATCGTAAAAGAAATTTACGTACCGGGTAAGATCGTAAATATTGTATGTAAGTAATATTTGCTGAAGAAATAGAAAGAAAACGGTTGTCTGACAATGGTTTTGTACCGTGTCAGGCAGCCGTTTTTTGTTACAGGAAAAAAGATTTGATCATCTGGAATTTCTGACGCTCCGCCGGGGACATGCTTTCTTCCATTGCTTCGAGAAGCAACGCGGATTCTTCTTTCGTGAAACTTAAGTTCCGGCGTTTTAATTCCTGATTGATCTGCAGGATCTGCGGCAGCAGCTCCTCGGCGGACTGGTATTTGCTCTGCTCCTTGATTTCGTTGATAATTCGTAATTTGGTTGGATGGATGTTTCGAAGTTTCGGGTTTTGTTCAAACATAGGAGAACCTTTCTATTTATTGGGAATTCAGGATATCCATGACGCTGGAATAAAGATCCTTGTGCCTGCCTGACTGGTTGTTGCAATTATGATCTGGATTTCTACCAATGTCCTGCCGCGGCGTATAGTCCGGTGGCGGAGGTGGTGCACCGCAGCCCGGTTGTGGCGGGAAATCACAGGGATTTCCACAATTATTATTTGGTGGCGGTTCCTGTGCTCCAGAATCGTTCATCGCCTGCATGACCTGCATCATTTTGAGCATCTGCTGCATGTTCTTGATATTGCCTGCAAAATCGCCCGGCAGGAAACGGCACATGCATTCCATCATTTCTTCGGAACTTTCCGGGTGACAGTCGAACCCGCAGGAGGCAACATAGTCCGGGTGGTCGAAGCATTGCATCAGGGCGCGGATTTCCTGATATTTGATTAAGAGGATCAACGGTTTTTTGTAGGCATAGTCCACAAAAGGAATCATGGCTTCCAAGAAAAACAGGGAGTCGTCATGGATCAGTTGATCGAGCGGATGATTATGCAGCATGGCGGATGCTCTGAAATCTTGTTAGTCTAATATATGTGCGACTCTGTAAAAATATGAGCCGGAGGAAGAGGATGCAACCGCTGTCGTACAACAGATAACAAAAACTCCCTTACAAGTGAACTTGCAAGGGAGTCCCGAAGAATTCCTCTATTAACAACCGCAGCCGCAACCGCCGCCATTGTTATTTCCGCAGCAGAAGAGGAGAATCAGGATGATCCAGATACAGTCATTGTCGCAACCGCAACCGTTTCCACCGCAGAATCCTCCGCCGCCACAGCCACCGCACAATAACAACAGGATGATAATCCAGATGCAGGAACAGTTGCTGCCATTTCCGATGTTAAAACCATTTCCACAGCCGCAACCGCACTGTGTAGCTGACAAATCGCTCATGAGATGCCTCCGCTAAAAATTCTTATGGTTTATACTATGCGCCTGCCTGCGAAGTGTTAAAAAAAGTTGAATGGAAGTTCGTTAAATGTTAAGATAGAGAAAATTGACAAAAGGCGACAGGATTCGATGAAGCACAAGAAGTTTGAAATCATAATGATAAAAAATACATTGGCGATGATGCTCCCTATCATGGTCTTATTGCTTGTACTCATTTTTGTGGGGGTGCGTTATTCGCTGTTCCATGTGGTGCAATGTTATGAGCTTACGAAGATTGAGCCGATTGAGGATCAGATTGCGCAGCTATATTCAGATGGCACTACAAGTGTCCGGTACAATGCGGAGAATCTGTATTACACGGGATATAATTATCTGGTGGAAAACAAAATCAAGGGTGCCTATTATTATTGCTTTGAAGATGATCATATGGTGTTTCTGCTTATTAAAACAAAACAGCCACAAAACAGTATTGATAAGCGGACAGTGAAGGGACGTATCGTAAAGGACGAGGTAGTTACAGATCATATCATAGCCGGATTGTCAAAAAATGGAGAGGTTCCGATGAACATTTTAGATGGATTCTATGATTCTTATGTCATCAGTGAACCGGATTTCCCATATGTGTATACGGGGATTGCGTATATTATTGTTGCGGCGTTGTCGATGCTGTATGTCTTTGTGCTGGCATATGTTGTCCGGTTGTGGATGCGGCCATACAAGAATCCGCAGGCAAAGAAGCTGCGTGCCTATGGGCGTAGAAGTGCTGTGATCGAACAGCTCAATACAGAATTACGCGATAAATTATATTTTCATTATCATGGAATCTATGTGACAGATAATTTTCTGATTGCAACATATTGGTTCCATACGGACGTAATCCGCCTCGATGATGTGCGGTATCTGTCCAAGAATCGGGTGGAGGAAAGGAGTGGTAGAGAATTGTACCGGCTGACCTTGTCAGAACCGGAGACAGATTTGTTTTATGAAATTGATTTTAGAGAAGAAGAGTTGATTGACGCGTGCGTGGATGCGATAAGAGGATAGACTTGTAAACGGGTAAATTATTATTCACCTATTGCGTGTATCTATATATGGCAGTAAAATAATTAAGAATTTGAAATTTTCAAGAAGGAGTGCAGGGAATGTATCGTATAAAAGCTAACAAAGAAATACGTGTAAATGCGGTATCCTGCATGATCCCGAACTTCAAAATAGAACGTTTGTTCATCGGGGAGGGGTACTGCTCAGCAGGAAAATTGTTGAAGCAGAGATAGAGAATTTCGAATCTCGTAAATTCATTTCCAGTTCGGAGAACTCACAGAATCGATATAACTATATAAAGAACATGAAAGTAGTCGGGCAGAGATGCGTGGATTTTTTTCGCGCGCTTTTTTATAGAAAACTTCTACCGGAGGAATGAATAGACACTTTGCTTGTGAAGGGAGAATCTTCACAGGAAAGCTGGAAAAAGTATGAACACACGTAAGAAAGAGGAGAAAACGAATGAGAAGAACAAAAAAATTTGCAAGCTTTGCTCTGGCGGCATGTATGGGCGTAAGCTTGCTGGTAAACGTTCCGGCAGGGACGGTATCGGCGGCAGAACCAGATAAGGTGGTGTCTGGGGAAATGGCTGCAACGGAAACAGACGCAGAAGCTTTGGACGAGGCGCAGGAAGTTGTTTATGATGAAAGTAAAGTAGATGAGGATGGTTTCGTATGGGACGGAACTACACTTGTGAAGTATGTTGGTAAAGGCGGAGATGTGAAGATTCCGGAAGGATGTACAAGTATTGGGGGATATTATGCTGAAGGTGATGGGTCTTTTCTTGGCGCATTTTTTGGATGTAGCGGTTTAACCAGTATCTATGGTTATGCAGGTTCATTTGCAGAAACTTATGCAATAGCAAATGGCTATACATTTGAAGATGTAGAGGGGAAAATTACCGCCTCTTACCGCACCCACGTTCAGTCCTTTGGATGGCAGAATCCGGTAACGAATGGTGTGATGAGTGGAACATCCGGGAAAGCCAAGCGTCTCGAAGGTATCGAAATTTCCGTGAGTGGCAATAAAAACCTTGGAATCCAGTATTCTATACACTGTCAGACATATGGATGGCTTCCGTGGTCTGCAAATGGCGAGATGAATGGAACAACCGGAGAAGCAAAGCGACTCGAAGCAATCAAGATTCAGTTGACCGGTGCAGATAAGGACAAGTACGATGTATATTATCGTGTACATGCGCAGTCTTACGGCTGGCTTGGCTGGGCGAAGAACGGAGAAGAAGCCGGAACAGCTGGATTTGCGAAGCGTCTGGAGGGAATCCAGATCGTGCTTGTACCGAAGGGTGGCACAGCACCAGCGAACAACTATAAAAATATTCAGTCTGTGAATACAAAGGCTTATATCAAGAAGTAATAATCATATAATTGAAGAATAAAAAATGTGGAAGGTGTACTTCATTATCGAAGTACACCTTCCGTTCTTTCTTTGTATGACGTTTTGAAACTAAGAAAAGTATTTGTTGATTTAGGATAATTATTGATTATTCAAAATCTCGTCTAATTTCTCCTGTGTAATCTGGAGATGATCGATGATCCAATCATCGGATTTACCAACTTCAAGATAAGCAAGAACTTTGCCTTCGATTTTGCCCTCAGACAGTCCCTCCTGTCTGCCAATTTCTTTTAATTGTACCAGTGCCTCACACATATTTACATCCTCCTTTTCCAATTCCTGTTTTGGTATATTCATGTTACACGCCTCACTTATAATGCCTGCCGTCAGTGAATCCAGATGCGACAGGTCGTTTTTATTTTGATTTACATAGTTGTTCATATCCTGCCAGTTTGTCGATGCCTTGATTACCCCAAGTATATGCCGGAGTGGCGATTTCATACGCGCAAGCTGCTTGCTTGTAACGCTTTCTGGTTGAAGAATTGCTGTGCGGTAGTCCGGCACATATGCAAGTAGTGTTTCAGGTACTCCATCCAGATTAAACATTTCGTGAAGTGTTTTAGGGGCATCCCAAGTTCCTTTTCCTAAGTATACAACGACTGTGAGAACGGGGGTAAATGTTTCGCCCTTTTTTATCCCTGACAGAAACTCATTTCTTGATTTGAGCAGGTGATTCTCCCGGTTGTATTTTTGCCTGGCAGATAATTGCCTGGACAAATTAAGAGCATCGTATTCAAAGTTCCGAATCGGCATTGCATAATGTATATGCGATTGGATTTCTGCGCCTACAATGATGCGCACTTCCAATTTCCCGTTTTGTGTTTGAAGCATACGTAGGACATCACGGTATTTCTGATTGCTGAATGCTTCTGCTTTTCTTTGCGTTTTGTCCGTTTTTTCTTCACTTTCGGTTATGCTCACAAAATCATCATCGAAGATTGTGTGTTCTTCCGTTGGATCAAGCGGCGATAAATCCTGTGCGCGGATCATTGACTCACCATCGAAGAACAGCACATTCATTGTGTCGGCAAAGACGAGGTCGTTCTCGTATAATTCCTTTGTCATGTCGTCAAGTTTTCCCATATGTAATTCCTCCTTTTCTGCCGTGCATTTGATGTGTGGTGGAGGAAAAAATAGAAAGAACCTGAGAGTACAAAGGTTATAATTAAAGATATTTTACCACATAAATCAAATACAACAAGCGATACATAATAAAATAATTGGGATTTTTCGTGATATAAGAGCTATATCACTGGTTATCAGATGAAATCTGACACCGCCACAACATCAAGTTGCGTGTTATCAACAAATGCATGCTATCATACTTGTTGTGGGGGTGTAAAGGGGTGAATTATAATTTACTTGAATCCGTTGCTGATTTCGGGGTTGACACAACTGTTTATTGTGCTAAAATGTTTTTTTGATAGGTGCATTTGCGGAATGAATGATGATGCACCTGCAAGAACATAATAAATAGAAAGACGTTGAAGGTGCAACAAGGATTTTCAAGACCTGACAGAGAGACGGGGTCATGGCTGCAAGCCCTGTTCAGTAGAGGAAGATCTCATTTTCACACTGGAGTCGCGGATTTGAACATACCATTGTCGTGGTGCAGTGGAAAGTAGGATTCGTCGTGTTATGCACGTTACGCATACAATGAGAGCGACTGTCATAGTCGAATCAGGGTGGTACCGCGGATATTACTTCGTCCCTAGTCAAGGGCGAAGTTTTTTTGTTGCCTTTTATGACTGGTTAGAAACACATATCAGATGATTGCAGTTCCAATATGTGGATTGAGTGATTCGTAATTACCAATTCTAAAGCAGACCGTTGAAGCACGCTGGTACTTAATGAACGACGGATTTATCGTCGTGAATTTAGTACCATTGCGTGATGAACCGAGCGAGAGCGTGTCTGCGTAGAAATGGTAATTATGAATCGCTCGTATGATGTGTTTCTGGTTTGCAATCATCTGAAATTGGTATAACATGGAGGAAAACAGGAAATGAAAGAAAAGTTGCAAAGCATCAAAGAACAGGCACTTTCCAAGATCGCAGAGGCACAGGATATCAACCTCTTGAATGATATCAAGGTGTCGATCCTTGGTAAGAAGGGTGAATTAACCCAGGTATTGAAGAGTATGAAGGATGTGGCTCCGGAGGATCGTCCGAAGGTTGGACAGATGGTAAATGAGACACGTGCAAACATCGAGGCAAAGCTCGAGGAGAAGATGAAGTCCATCAATTCTGCTATGCGTGCAGAGAAGATGAAGCGTGAGACAATCGATGTTACACTTCCGGGTGTGAAGAAGATCGACGGACACAGACATCCAAACCAGATCGCGCTTGAAGATCTGGAGCGTGTATTTATCGGTATGGGATATGAGATCGTATCTGGACCGGAAATCGAATATGACAAATACAACTTTGAGCTTTTGAATATCCCTGCAAACCATCCGGCAAAGGATGAGCAGGATACCTTCTATATCAATGGGGATATTCTGCTGCGTACACAGACCTCTCCCGCGCAGGTGCGTACCATGGAAAAGGGCAAGCTGCCGATTCGTATGGTCTGCCCCGGTGCGGTATATCGTTCCGATGAGGTGGATGCAACCCATTCCCCTGTATTTCATCAGTTAGAGGGCATGGTAATTGATAAGAACGTAACCATGGGCGATTTGAAGGGCGCATTGGCTGTGTTTGCGAAGGAGCTGTTCGGTGAGGATACAAAGGTTCGTTTCCGCCCGCATCACTTCCCCTTCACAGAACCCAGTGCGGAAATGGACGTAACCTGCTTTGCTTGTGGCGGCGAGGGCTGTCGTGTATGCAAGGGCGAGGGCTACATTGAGCTGCTGGGCTGTGGTATGGTACACCCAAAGGTGCTGAAAATGAGCGGCATTGACCCTGAGGAATACAGTGGATTTGCATTTGGTATGGGTCTGGAGCGTGTAGCAATGCAGAGATACGGCATTACAGACCTGCGTCTGCTGTTTGAAAACGATGCGAAATTCCTGAAGCAGTTCTAATAGACCGCAAAGGATTGCGGGGCGTTGATTCAAGCAGGCTTTGCTTCGCAAACCTTGCCCTTCGGGCAACCGCCGCATCTGTTCGGCGGTGCGTACCCACACCCCACGAGGGGAAAGGGATGAGAACAAAAACAGGATTCAAGTTGAGTATATCTGCCTGCAAAGAGGGGAATCTCTTGCAGGAGTTTGAGGACAGCGTCCTCAATAGAAGAAAGGAGAGTTAATTTCATGGACGTACCTATGTCTTGGATGAAAGAATATGCACCCGTTACAGCGGATATCAAGGATTTTATTGAGGATATCACGTTGTCCGGTTCCAAAGTAGAGGGCTACACAACCGTAGCCGGTGAAATTAAAAACGTAGTGACAGGCTATATCAAGGAAATCGTAAAGCACCCTGATGCCGATAAGCTGGTCATCTGCACGATTGATGCAGGGCAGGGCAGGGACTTAACGATTGTTACCGGCGCACCGAACGTAAAGGTGGGCGATTATGTACCTGTTGCGCTGAACAATTCTGTTATCGCAGGCGGCAAGGAAATCCACACAGGCGAGCTGCGCGGAGTTGTTTCCGAAGGGATGCTTTGCTCTGTGGAGGAGCTGGGCTGCGACAGACATGATTTCCCCGAAGCACCCGAATACGGCATCTATATTTTCCCCGAACCCGTAGAATTGGGTAAGGATATTGTTGAGGTGCTGGATTTGAAGGATGAAGTGGTGGAATACGAAATCACCTCCAACAGACCCGACTGCTTCTCCGTTCTGGGGATTGCAAGAGAGGCTGCCGCAACCTATGACATTCCCTTCCATTACCCTGAAATCAAGGTGGCAGAAAAGGCGGAAGGTAAGGCAGAGGATTATGTTAAGGTAACGATTGAGAACCCTACCCTTTGCCCCAGATACGTTGCAAGAGTGGTAAAGAATGTAAAAATCGGGCCTTCTCCCAGATGGATGAGAAAAAGACTGCGTATGGCAGGCGTGCGCCCCATCAACAACATCGTCGATATCACAAACTATGTGATGATTGAAATGGGTCAGCCGATGCATGCATTCTCCATCGAAACCATCAAGGACAGCCATATTATTGTAAGAAACGCAAAAGAGGGCGAAACCATTACAACACTGGACGGACAGGAGAGAAGCCTTGACCCCTCCATGCTTGTGATTGCCGACCCCGAAAAGGCAGTTGCGATTGCAGGCGTAATGGGCGGCGAAAATTCCATGATTGTGGAAGGTTCTCAGGCGGTGCTGTTTGAATCCGCAAACTTTGACGGGCCGAACGTGCGTATCACAGCGAAAAAGGTTGGTCTGCGTACAGACGCATCCAGCAAGTTTGAAAAGGGACTGGATCCCAATCTGGCACTGGAGGCAGTGAACCGCGCGGTGCAGCTGGTTGAGCTTTTGGGTGCCGGCGAGGTTGTGCCCGGCGTTGTGGATGAATACCCCAACAAGAGAGAGCCTTGGCAGCTTTCCTATAACCCTGCATGGATTAACAAATTCTTGGGGACAAACATTTCCGAAGAAGAAATGCAGAAGATTTTTGAAAAAATCGAGCTGAAGGTAGACCCTGTCAACCATATTGTAACGATTCCTACCTTCCGTCCCGATTTGGAGGCACAGGCAGATTTGGCAGAGGAAATTGCACGCTTCTACGGCTATAATAAGATTGAAGCAACACTGGCCTCCGGCACACCTACGGTTGGCAAGAGAACCTATGCGCAGAGCATTACCGCACTGGTGAAGGATACTGTGATTGCAAACGGTCTGTGTGAGGCAATGACATACAGCTTTGAAAGCCCGAAGGTGTTCGATAAGCTACTGATTCCTGCGGACAGCGACCTGAGAAAGGCAATCGTGATTTCCAACCCTTTGGGCGAGGATTTCTCCATCATGAGAACGGTTTCCTTCAATGGTATCCTCACTTCCTTGGCAACAAACTACAACAGAAGAAACGAAAGCGCAGGCTTGTTTGAGGTGGCGAAGGTTTATATTCCCAAGGCACTGCCTTTGACAGAACTGCCTCACGAAATTCCCACACTGACGATGGGGATGTATGGAAATATGGATTTCTATGATTTGAAGGGGATTGTGGAGCATCTGATGCACGTTCTTGGCATGAGCAAGGTGGCAGAATATGTGACAGAAAAGGCACTGCCCTGGATGCACCCCGGCAGAACGGCTTCTGTGATCGTAAACGGCGAAAGCATCGGCTATCTGGGTGAAGTGCATCCTGCGGTGCTGAAAAACTACGGCATTGGTACAAGAGCATATCTGGCTGTTCTGGATATGGAAAAGGTAATTGCGAATGCAAACAGAGATGTGGTTTATCAGGCATTGCCGAAATTCCCTGCACTGACGAGAGATATTGCGATGCTGGTGAAGGAAGACGTAACCGTGAAGGAAATTGCGGATATCATCAAGAAAAACGGCGGCGCATATCTGGAGGAGGCAAAGCTCTTTGACGTATATCAGGGGGCGCAGATTGAAGCAGGCTATAAATCTGTGGCATATTCCATCACCTTCCGCAGTGCGGAAAAGACACTGGCAGATGCCGATATTGCAGATGCAATGGATAAGATTTTGAAGGGCTTGGCAGAGGAGCTGGGCGCACAGCTGAGAGATAAATAAGGAATCGGGATTTCCGAGAGAAAGAACCGCCACACCGAAAGGTACGGCGGTTTTTTGATGAGAGGAACGGCGTAGGTGCGCCTATAAAAAGATTTACTGGGAATAACTATTCATATAATAGTATAAATATTATTAAAACTAATATTGACAAAGTGGAATACTAATGATAGAATAGGGATAGAGGTGGTAGATATGAAGCGAATGATAACGAAATGCCCCGGATGTCAGGGAACGCTGCATATTGCAAAGCTGCAATGCCCTGATTGTGGTATGGAATTAAAAAATGATTTTTCATTGAGCCGTTTCGATCGGTTGGATGATGCACAGTATGAATTTCTTCTGACATTTTTGAAAAGCAGAGGGAGTTTAAAGGAAGTGCAGGCAGAATTACAGCTTTCTTATCCTGCGGCGAAAAAGAAACTGGAAGAATTATTAGTTGCGTTGGATTTGAGTGAGACAACTGAGAAAAGGGGAGAGGTAGATATGAGCAATTTAAAGGTGGAGCAGGGCAGTACGGAAGTATCTGAAATCATCAAGGGGAAAATCAAAGAAAACGGCGGTCATGTTACAGTGTATACCGCAAGGGGACTTCCCTGCGAAATCACGGCAGAGCCGGATGGGAAAACCTTTAGCAGTAATAAGCTTCCTGTGAGCGATAGATATGATTACAAGGTTTTTGATGTGATTGTAGACCTTTTACTTGAGCAGGGCGGCAGAGCAAGAAAAGGAAATGGGCGAAATTATAAACTGGGTGAAAAAGGGTGTGAAACGGATACAGTGGTTGGTGCGATTGCGGTATATCGTGGATATGAATTGGGTGCATCCGTTTATGATCCTGTTTTTGTAATGGCGGCGGTGCTGGAATGGGCAGGCATTGCGGAAAATGGTCGAGGGGAATTGATTCTTACGAATGAATACAAGAGTATGCTGTAAAATTGTTAGCGGGTAATGCAGATTAGGGTTTTCGTGGGGGGATGATTATGATAAAATCAATTTTAGAGTTGAAATTTGAAGAAGAAATCAGAGATAAGATGTTTCTTGCAAAAAAAGAGTGCAACTATAATCCGACTCGCTTTCATCAGATGATTAACAACCATGGCGGTGTTGAAACGGCAAAAAGGTTGATTGCACAGGCGCAAAAAACCGGAAATACATCAGATGGATTTACTACGCTTTATCTTTGCGATAGGTTGGATTTGACAATGGAAAATTCTGTTTGTAAGGAGGAATACCGCTCTTTATTTACTGCGGATGAAATTGCGTATTGTGAAATGGTATTAGGAATTACCGAGAGCTGAAGCGTGATGAAGTAGGTTTATAGTAAAAGGAAATGGAATGGCGGCAGGGGGTGCAGGTATGCGTTTATTTAGAATGATTGTTTCTATTTTTGTGATGCTGATTGCGGGCTTGATTGGTTTTTTCGTGGGCATTAGAATAGATGAGGCGATGGGCGGTGCGATTTTATTTTCCTTGATTGCCGGAATTGCCTGTGTGATTTATGCGATAGAGAATCAGGAAAAATGAGTTTGCCGACAGGATTCTAAAAAGCGGAGAGCGTTTTTTGGAGAGGATTTTCACTGACGAGAGAAAAAAATGAAAAAGAGCGAAACAACAGCCCTTGGAGAGCGTGCTTTCCGAGGGCTGTTTTTATTTTACTTTACATATTCATATTTTTTGATATAGCAGATGCCGATGGGGGTAGGGCCGGTATGGGTACCGATGGTGATGCCGACGGGCCAAATTTCATCCATAACATCGAAGCCTTCTGCCAAGAGGGTCTGGCGCATTTCTTCTACGGTGGCGTGGCGTTCCTTTTCCCCACGCACCAACAGCACGCGATAGTGTTCCTTCTCGCTGTCGATTTCGTTTCTTGTCATATCCATGATGGTTTTGAGCGCTTTTTTATGCCCGCGCACCTTGCTTTCGGGATACAGTTCGCCATCGCGCATGACGATAATCGGCTTAATATTCAGAATCGCGCCTGCCAGAGCGGCGGCTTTGCCGATTCTGCCGCCCTTCTGGAGATAATCCAGAGAATCGACGGTGAAGTTGATTTTTGTCATATATTTTTGCTTATCCAGAACGGCAAGCAGTTCTTCCATAGAATAGCCGGCATCGCGCATGCGGCATGCTTCGTAGACCAGAAGCCCCTGCGAGCCTGTGACACAGGCACTATCCAAAACGATGATTTTGCGCTCGGGGTAGGCTTCGCTGAGGATATTTGCCGCATTTACGCCGCTCTGATAGGAGCCGCTGAAATTTGCCGTAAGACAGATACAGAAAACATCCTTACCTTCCTTTAAAACGGGTTCCATGGCATCCATGTAATCCTGCACAGAGGGCAGAGAGGTTTTCGGATAGAGCTTATCGGCATTGATTTTATCGTAAAATTCATCGGGGGTAATATCCTGCAATTCCTTTAGGTAATTTACCGTATCAAAGGAAACATGAAAGGGGACGTAGGTTACATCCAGCTGTTCCAGCACGGCGGCAGGAATATCGCAGGAGGTATCGGAAAGTATTTTATATGTAGACATAGAGCTATTCCTCCATTTGAAATCTATAAAATCGATTTTGAATTAGTCTTTCTATCGGTTTATTTTACTTTGTATTTTGGGCGTTGTCAATAAAAAACACTGTCACACTGACGTAGTAAAGCATACCAGATGTTGTGTTATTCTGCTGTGCGGAAGTGGTTTTTATTGTAGGATTTGCCAATTTCCGAAGAAGATGGTATCATTTGTAGGCATGAAGAAAACGGAAGGGAGGAAACAGAGATGGGAAAGATTCTGGTCATTGCCGAGAAGCCCTCTGTGGCAAGGGACATTGCAAAGGTTTTGCAGGCAAAGCAGAAGGGAGAAGGCTGTCTTATCGGGGAGCGCTATGTGGTTTCCTGGGCGGTCGGGCATCTGGTGACGCTTGCGGAGCCGGAGGAATATGACGAGAAATACAAGAAATGGAATTTTTCCACGCTGCCGATTCTTCCTGAGGAAATGCAGCTGAAAGCAATCAAACAGACGAGAGACCAGCTAAAGATTCTGCACAGCTGGATGCACAAAAGGGAGATTGACAGCTTAATCTGTGCAACGGATAGTGGGAGAGAAGGGGAGCTGATTTTCCGCTATATTTATGAGATTACGAAATGCAAAAAGCCGTTTCAGCGGCTCTGGATCAGCAGCATGACGGAGGAAGCCATCAAGGAAGGCTTCAGAGCGCTGAAGGACGGCAGAGAATACGATTTATTATACACCTCCGCGAAATGCAGGAGTGAGGCGGACTGGCTGGTAGGGATGAACGCCACGCGGGCGTATACCCTGCAATATCACGCGCTTTTGAGCATTGGGCGTGTGCAGACACCGACACTGGCGTTGATTGTGGAGCGGCAGAAGGAAATCGATGCCTTTACGGCGGAGGATTATTTTGAAGTGCAGGCAGACTTCGGCGGCTATACGGGGCTTTGGATTGACAGGGAGGAGCATACCCGTATAGACAGGGAGGACGCGGCGCAGGCGATTCTTGCGAAAACAAACGGCAAGCCTGCCACGATTACAAAGGTGGAAAAGGAGGAAAAGAAAACGCCGCCGCCCCTGCTTTATGATTTGACGGAATTGCAGAGGGAATGCAACAAAAAGTTCGGCTTTTCCGCGAAAAAGACACTGGATATCGCGCAGAGCCTGTATGAAAAGCGAAAAATGATTACCTACCCCAGAACGGACAGCCGCTACCTAAGCGAGGACATGAAGGGAAAGGTGAAAAGTACGATTCGCCGCTTGCAGGCGTTGGAGGAATACGCGCCCTATGCGGAGCCGCTTATGCAGGAAATCCGATTCACGAAGCGTATCATTGACAATGCGAAGGTGACAGACCATCATGCCATCATCCCGACGGACGGGAAGCTGCGCCCCGAAGGTCTTTCCGAGGACGAGGAAAAGGTGTTTTCTCTGGTGGCGGCGCGTTTTCTGGCGGTTTTTTATCCGTATTATCGCTATGAGGTAACGAAGGTTTACGCCGAGGCGGAGCAGGAACGCTTCCTTTCCAAGGGGACGGTTGTTCTGGAGGAGGGCTGGCGGGCAGTGGAAAAGGCACTGGTGCCGACTGCGACGAAGAAGAAAAAGGCGAAGAACGAGGAGGAACAGAAGCTGCCGCTTTTGCAGGAGGGCGAGGTGCGGACGATTCGCAGCATGGAGCTGCTGCGGAAAAGGACGAAGCCGCCTGCACCCTATACGGAAAGCAGCCTGCTTTCTGCGATGGAAAACGCAGGACGGTTTGTGGAGGACGAAGCACTCAAGGAGCAGATGAAGGACAGCGGCTTAGGCACACCTGCGACAAGAGCTGCCATCATTGAGCGACTGCTGACGGTGGGGTATCTGACGCGAAAGGGGAAAACCCTTTTGCCGACGGAAAAGGGCAGAAAGCTGATTGAGGTTGTGCCGCAGGAGATGCGCTCGCCGCAGACCACGGGCAAATGGGAAAAAGGACTTTCCTCGATTGCAAAGGGCAAAATGACGGAGGAACGCTTTATGGCAAGTATTCGCCGCTATGTGCAGTTTTTGATACAGGATGCGGCATCGGGCAGGCGGGCGGATGTTATCTTCCCTGAGGAGCAGGTGCGCGGAAAACGCCGCAAAACAAATGCCTTTGGGAAATGCCCTTTCTGCGGACGGGATATTCTGGAAAACTCAAAATCCTTTTATTGTGCAGGATGGAAAAGCGGCTGCAAATTTTCGCTCTGGAAGGACAGCCTGAAGCCATACGGTCTGGAGCTGGACGGCGTGGCCACGCCGGGTCTGGTGGAGCTGCTCATGAGCGACCTGAGCGTATATGGCTTTGAGGCGCCCATCTACTTTGACGAAAGCGCACCCCTGGCCCTGTCCGAAGATGACCTGTATGCCAAGGCCTGCATCGTGATGGAGGCGACGACGGGCAACGTGCTGTTTGCTCATGAGGCGGACACGCAGCTCTATCCGGCCAGCACCACCAAGATCATGACGCTGCTGCTGGCGCTGGAGCGCGGCGGCCTGGATCAGGAAATCACCATCCCCGCCTGCGCGGCGGACGTGCCCAAGGACAGTTCCCTGGTGCCGGTCTATGAGGGCGAACAGATGCCGTTTCTCGACCTGCTCTATGGCCTCATCATCCGTTCCGGCAACGACGCGGCCAACGCCGTGGCTGAGCTGTGCGCCGGCAGCGTGGACGCCTTTGTGGCCCGCATGAACGCCCGCGCCTACGAGCTGGGCATGACAGGCACCCATTTTGTCAACCCTCACGGCTATCATGATCCGGACCATTACACCACCGCGCGCGACCTGGCCACCCTCACACGGCAGGGGCTAACCGACCCCACCTTCTGCCAGATCGTCACCTGTTTGCGCTACGCCCTTCCTGCGACCTCAAAGCGGGGGGAACTAGTGATC
>OHBE01000317.1_pt1 | contig 56262 bp, 51 predicted proteins | sample 1577231 | NCBI WGS metagenome assembly OHBE01 (sample SAMEA3541506, study PRJEB24748) | human gut metagenome | biome: human gut; feature: human-associated habitat; material: faeces | place: China | collected 2012 | reverse complement strand
TTGTATAGCGATGAACAAAAAAGGAAGTGCATCGTGCATTACGACACACCTCCTTTTTTGTTTTAAAATAATTCTAATTGTTGACCTGGTGCATTAGTGGTTTGAATTTTCTTTCCATAAAAAAGTTCAATGTCTCCAAACTGCTTATCTGTTATACACATAATCCCAACCTGTCCATATTCAGGCAAGAAAGATTTAACTCTTTTTATATGTACAGATGCGTTCTCGCTACTGGCACAATGCCGTATATAAATTGAGAATTGAAACATAGTAAAACCGTCTTTCTGCAAATTCTTTCTAAAATCTGCATATGCCTTTTTGTCTTTCTTAGTTTCCGTCGGCAGATCAAAAAGAACAAGAACCCACATAACCCGATATTCACTAAAACGATCCATCAACGCTCCGGATAGCTTATACGACGCAGTTCTCCAGAAAAACATTTATATAACGATGCTGTAGTCTGCCCAACTGCAACCATTAACGGACTCCGCTTTCCTCCAATTTTAACCTCCAAAGTAGGAATTGTCAACAAGGAGTTTTTTACTTCCTTTGTCAATTCCACATTATTGCCATAAGAACGAACTAAAGCAAACACTAATTCATCTACGTAAGGGCGATAAGGCTCCATTATATCATCAGCCAGACAATAAGCATTGTAGCGATTATGATGATGGATACCCAAAGTAGGGAGCAAGCCGCTGACAACCAATCCACGGGCAACCACCGCACGCAGAATAGCATAACCATAATTCAGTAGATTATTGGGAGCAACACCTTCACGTTCGCGCGTGAATCCTTCAATATCAGCAAAAAGAAGCTTCCAATAAAAAGCAGCAGCACGTGCCTCCAAATTATCAGGGTCACCACTTCTTACATTATTGGCCCACACCCGCATACACTTCACTTCTTCTCCGGTACAGCTACTTAACACAGCAGCCTGATTCTCTATTTTCGACTTAATAGTCTGCTGCCAAAGTTGCTTTTTCAGTGGCAACGATGCATCCAGCTGATGACGAAAACGTTCGTTCTGTGTCTTATTCCCATACAAAGGAAGCAATAATCCTACCGGCATATTCTTGCTATCGCAAGTGATAACAGCACTATTATTTTCTAATAATGCAGCAAGCGCCCCGGATGTAATAGTGATCTGCTTATTGTCTAAAAGAACCACTCCTATATCTTCAACAGGTTTTGTGATTTCCGCTTGCTGCCGCAGGTTTTCCGGCAAACTTTCATTTTTCTCCATCTCGGGCAGTTTTATTACCAACTGTCCATACCTTAAAGAAAGATAAGCCGGATTGCCAAAATAAAGTGTCTTTTTAATCATCTCTCTTTTATCTATATCGTCTGATAATATAAGTTCCCTCTGAAAGAACTATTTGTAAACCCCTATTTTTACAATATTCCCAAGTCTATCAATTTTTATTGGAACACAGATCTCTTTTATCATTTCATCTGTCTCAGCCTTCTCTATCTTATTAAGCACTGAGAACTCACTTTTATCCACAATTACATTAGCAACATGATGTTTTATAAAAAAACATCGATTACCAGTACAGCTAACCATCTTATAAATTCTATTCTTATTTATTGGAAAAGAGATTGAGGCATTTGCTATATCTTCGGCTGTCGGAAGATAGACTAAATCATTAGGTGACAACACAAAAATGGGAACGTTTCCATTTTCATCTTCCGGTGCAGTGGATAATCCTTTTTTTTGACGATCGATAGCAACGTTTAACGGAATACTCGCATAGTGCCTCTTAAGCATTACGGCATTTGTTTTTTTATCGCGCACTTCTTCCTCATATACTGCGAAAAACAAATTTGTACCCTTTGCTGCTTCTACATACTTAGACGATTTATTACCCTGCTGGCCTATTGCAAATTTGTCTGCTTTCTCATAAACACGCACTTTAACAATAGGCTGATGCTTTCTGCCACCATTCAGTTGTACGATATTATGATTCATTTCCTCAATACCATCCGGTGAGAAAGCTAAATCAGGATCACCGTTTTTCTGTTCCAAATGACGGAGCAGGATTTTCTGTATCCCTGTATCAGTAACACTTTCTATTTCCTTTTTATCGAAGCTTGAGTCTAAAGGTTTACGTGTTGCGAAGAATCTTTCTTTGGTATCTTTTGTAAAATAATACACCTCTATCTTAGATAGGTTAATATCACTCCAAACGTCTTTATGTTCTTCAAAATATGCCTTAACCTTCTTTGCATCAAAGTTTTGTTTAAGCAAAGATAGAAGCTTCTTTTTGAAATCCTTTTCCACAATACATTGAGGATTTTTAATAGCTTCATTCAAAGAAACTGTTTTTACTTTGCGCAGATTCACTTCTCCAAACACGGTATCTTTATGCATTGGTTTTCGAATAGCCCAACTACTACCCTTTTCTTGTTTAGCAATGGTCTTTTTACCGGCTTCATAATGGACATAATAATTCTTCGTTTTATTAATCACCCGCAAATTCTGCTTAAAACTGACAATTACATTATCCAATGCGGCATAAACATCTTGTGTCAAGGTACCCCATGGCTTTTTAAGTATCCATTTATAATTACCATTATCATCTGTCCTAACTTTATCGCACAGCAATTTTTGCAAATCATAACGACTTATTCGAGCTTTTTTCCTTGCAGACTCATTGTTTAAATAGTTAACAATATTACGACTGGCGCATGCTATAACAATAGCGTCCATCGCATGATGGCGATGATCAATTCTTTTCTTGTTAAAACCTCTTTGATATTCAAACGGCACAACAGGAATTTCATGGCCTTCCATATTCTTCGCCGTAAACTCAGTGGTTTCAGTAATATTATTCAAGCGCTGAAAACGAGGTAAAATAAGCTTGTTCCAAACATCATTAATCCCCCAATCTTTCTTCAATCGGTCTGTAACCCCTCCTGTACACACAATTACGTTTTTCGATATGCTCTCCTGTTCATCCTGCTCACGAACGATATTAGAGAGCAAAGACTTCACTACTTTACTGATATATCGGCTATCGTTCAATTGGCGCTCTATAAATTGCTCCGGTATTTCGTCCATTAAAAGCTTCTTCATCTTTTGTTGGTTACCTGAATAATAATCTTTTACAAAGGTTTCATATTCATCAACCGAAAATATATCGACAATCTCTCCCAGTCCCAAATCGACTCTCTGCCCATGATGTTTTTTAATGAATTCATATCCGAGAAGATTTCCTTTTAACTTATTAACTTCAGCTTCACATATCACCTTATTATTAAAAGAGTCATCAAAATAGCGAGATTGAGGGATAACGTGTTCTATCTCATATGCAGGCGTAAAGAGCTTACCAAGCGGTATCATCTTTCCGGTATAAGGAGAGCGATATTTCTGCTCCAACCAAAGCTTGTAGCGCAATACCTCAGAAGTAGACGGACGCTTTCTTTGCTCTCGTTCATTAAACTTTTTCAATATTCCTGTTATCTCTTCCGGAATTTCCGATACGCTATTTAAAACACCATTTTCATAAATACGTAAAATATCTTGTTGACTCGCAGAGTAGGGACGAACATTCTCTATCTCAAATTCCGGATTCAAAAATTCCCTCAGCATGGCCTTTATCCGTAAATTTGTGTTCTCATTTTCAATTATTCGCTTAGTCATTTCTTTTCTTTTATCCGCAGGATTTTTCATCTCACGACCTAACTCTACATGGATTTCATCAATTCTGCCGACTTGTTTCCAGATATCGCGTACAACACGCAGCGTTTCGGTAATTACTTGTTCCACTATCGGATTCCGAAGAGAATGCTGCTTAAAGTTTTGTATATACGAATCCATCTCCTGCGGAGTTTTCCACTTCATTATATCTCCGGATTCGGAATGACGGTCATAAACAACATAACATGCCAACCAAACCGGCAAAGCACGGAAATGCTCAATGTCATGCAATCGGATAGCCTTTAAACGGACTCGTTCTCGAATACTGTCATCACACTCCCCCGTAATAATCTTCTCTATGCGCTCTCTTGTCTTGATGTCAATAGCTGATTCACTCCAATATTTCCCCATGCGCATTAAGGGCAACAGTTTCTTAATCGCTTTAGCAGAATAAGAGCCATACTCTTCTTTAAATGGAGGAAACTTACTGAAAACTGTTACAAAATCGTCATTAAAACGATATTTAGCAGCGAATGACTGTAAAGCTTTCACTATTTCGTATTTATCTTCAACTGAATATAAAATATGCCATAAAGCTTCTTCCTGCTCTTTAGTAAAAACATCCCCTCGAATATTTGCTTTCTCCAAATGGCTCAGAATTAACGCACGTGTCTCATTACAAGGGTATGATTTATCTTCCACATAGTTCCAACGATAGTTATCTGCCGATTTCTTTATTCCAAAAGCGGGATATTTTAAAAAATCTTTTTGACTTACACTTTTCTTATTATTAAGCCATTCAAAAAGAGCGACATAATCAGCCTCACATGTTAGAAACTCATTCGTAACATCAACATCCGCTTCCAACTTAGACTTCAAAGCAGACCTTGCTGAAGATAAATCCGGCTGGCAGGCATCAACATCAATCACACGTTCTTTTTGATATATCCGAATATTCGAAATAAAATGCCATAAACGAAACTCTTGAAACAACGGATGTGATTTGGCAATACACTTAACAGACGAATATTTCAACTCACCTGTTTCTTTATCTCTATACATATGTTTTTCATACGGACAATCAGCGATCAAAGACTTTTTGCTCTTGAGTGGACGCTGATAAAATAGTATGTCGTCCATAAACAAATAGATAAAATCTCGATCGGCACAAGCATTTCGATGAGCATCATTGTTCGGATATAATTCATTCAAGCAATCAAGAAACAAGTCTTTATCCCGCAACTCCGGATGAAACTCCACTTGCTTTTTCAATATTTGCTTAAGCTCTTCCTTATAATATTTACGCTCAATGGTACGCACCAGCTTTCCACGTATTTTTTGAGAAGGGTTCTGCAGAATAGCGTCATAAATATAAGCGCCCACCGTTTTACCTGATGCGTCCAAATCTTTTTGAGTCTTCATTTTAATAAGCTTCCATTCTGATTCCCACTCTGCATCTGACGGTATTTTAAATCGGCAGGAGAGTTCTCCCGATTCTTCATATTTATCACATCCGTCTTTATCAATATCTACGGTTACAATGATACTCTTTTCCTGTCCTACCCAGTTAGGTATTTCTTTTTTAAAGATTTTGCCTTTTACACCATCCTCTAACTCTACAATCAAAACCTTTTGTCCTTTGTAGGTCTGATTCGTATCGACTATACTTTTAATCTTTTGTCGATCAAAGTATTGGCGAGTCTTTGCGGTTTTCACAGATTCATCATCTTCTTCACCTCTTAATTGATAATATCCTCTCTTTTGGTTGAAATTCAAAAGAATCCAAGATAATTCTTCTTTAGAGAGTTTCTTTGTCAGTGCTTTTTTACGAAGATAATAAATGGTCCAATCGTAAGGTACTTTCCTATTACAAGCAATTAATTCGGGCTGATATGTAGCAAAATCTTGCAACATTTCATCAAAGGAATCGTTAAAAATAAACTCAAAAGTTCCGTTTGAATCTTTTCGCCAAGCTATTTTAGGTTCCACATTTACCAGAAAATTTCCATGACCATCCAAATCTTGCACATAATGATCCGGCAAAAATCCTAATAATCTTAAAATCTTATGCAACCTTGCCCGACGAAGTAAATGACGCTCCCGCAAGTGGCGCACGCCACGAAATTCGGTCCGTTTTGCCGTTTGCGAAATAGAATTACCTTTATCAAAATCTCCCAATATGGCAGCATCCATTGGAATAATCCTGCTTCCCAGACATTCTATGTGTTTCAAACTTTCTTCATTTTGATTTTCATCAAAAGAGTTGACTACTGCCCAACCTATACTATTGGTGCCTAAATCAAGTCCAAGTATCTTTTTCATAATATTATTCTTTTCCGCAAAGTTATATTTTTTTATTAGAATTATTGTTTTTGAATAAATATTTATTTAACTTTGCAGCACTAAATTGAAGTAAATCACAATAAGGATTATTCCGTTGTGAAAACATCCAGGACGGGGCAACTCGTCCTTTTTTATTTAATTAAAATGAAACGGAAAGAGTACAATCGAAATTTAAACAAGTTCTTCCTCTGCAAATAAAAGTTTTTTGAGTACTTTTGCATCATAGCATAACCACCGACAATGAAACAATATTTAGACCTACTTAACCGCGTATTAGCGGAAGGGACTCCCAAAAGTGACCGGACGGGAACCGGAACCATCAGCATCTTCGGTCATCAGATGCGATTTCATCTTGATGAAGGATTCCCTTGTCTGACCACTAAAAAGCTACACCTAAAATCGATTATCCACGAACTGCTTTGGTTTCTGAAAGGAGATACGAATGTGAAATATCTGCAGGAGCATGGCGTGCGTATATGGAATGAATGGGCGGACGAGAACGGAGAGCTCGGACATATTTACGGGCATCAATGGCGTTCGTGGCCCGATTACGACGGAGGAGGAATCGACCAGATCAGTGAAGCGGTGGAAATGATCAAGCACAACCCCGACTCCCGGCGAATCATTGTCAGCGCATGGAATGTGGCAGATCTGAAGAATATGAATCTTCCGCCGTGCCACGCTTTCTTCCAATTCTACGTTGCCGACGGCAAACTCAGTTTACAGCTCTACCAACGAAGTGCCGACATCTTTCTGGGTGTTCCTTTCAACATTGCTTCATACGCCTTGTTGCTGCAAATGATGGCTCAAGTGACCGGATTAAAAGCCGGCGATTTTATCCACACATTGGGAGACGCCCACATATATCTGAACCATCTCGAACAGATTAAACTGCAACTGACGCGTACTCCGCGCCCGCTTCCGCAAATGAAGATCAACCCGGAGATAAAAAGTATCTTCGACTTTACGTTTGAAGATTTTGAGTTAACGAACTATAACCCGCACCCACACATCGCAGGAGCGGTATCGGTATAAACTGCCATGAGTAAAATATCTATTATTGCCGCCGTAGACCGCCAAATGGCTATCGGATTCGAGAACAAGCTTCTCTTCTGGCTACCCAATGACTTGAAGCGTTTCAAGACGCTGACAACCGGACATACCATCATCATGGGGAGAAAGACTTTTGAATCGCTTCCCAAAGGAGCGTTGCCGCATCGCAGGAACATTGTATTGTCTTCGAACGCCTCAAGCGTCTTTCCCGGAGCAGAAGTATTCCCGTCATTGGAGGCAGCATTGAAAGCTTGTGAGGAAGATGAGCACATCTACATCATCGGCGGCGCAAGCGTTTACCGGCAAGCGCTTCCTTATGCTGACGAACTTTGTCTGACGGAGATAGACAGCATTGCTTCTCAGGCAGATGCTTTTTTCCCTGAAGTCTCTCCTGCCATCTGGCATGAAAAAAGCAGGGAAGTTCATCCGATAGACGAAAAACATCCCTGCTCTTATGCTTTTGTAGATTATGTAAGGCGATAGTCACCGTTGGAAACGTCCCTACACGTCCTGCTTTTCCTTATTCCGTATCTATCAATATCGGCATCTGCCGCTTAATAGCCTCGTGAAAAGAGATAAGTGTCTCTGTACGAGCCAGCCCGAGCGGCTGCAGTTTATCATGAATCACACTCAATAAATGGTGATTATTACGTGCGTAAATTTTGATAAACATATCGTATTTACCTGTAGTAAAATGACATTCCACAACTTCCGGTATGTCTCTCAACGCTTTTGTTACCGAATCAAACGATTCGGGATCTTTCAGAAAGATACCTATATAAGCGCACGTCTCATATCCTATTTTTTCCGGATCGATGATGTATTCCGACCCTTTCAATATACCTAAGTTTGTCAATTTTTGAATGCGTTGATGAATGGCCGCACCCGATACATTGCAAGCTCTGGCGACTTCCAGAAAAGGAATTCTCGCATTATCCGCAATCAATTTCAAAATCTGCTCATCTAAACTATCTAATTGATGATATCCCATTTAAATCAAACTGTTTTAATCAATGAATCTTTTATGCAAAGTTAGCTATTTCCCGATAATAAATACTATAAACTATTACTTTTATTTACAAATAGAAGATAAGTCAGCAATAGTTTGTACCTTTGTAAGAAACATAAATATACGATGAATATGAAACACTGCATTCTTTTTTTCCTGTGCGTATGGATGGCATTCGAAAGCCATGCGCAAAATTTTGACGACTATTTTCAAGACAAAACGTTACGGGTAGACTATCTTTTCACAGGTGACGCGAACAGACAAGCGATTTACCTGGATGAATTGTCGCAACTTCCCGTATGGGCAGGCCGCCGGCACAATCTGTCGGAACTGCCTTTGGAAGGTAACGGTCAAATCATTGTCAGAGATTTAAGCAGTAAACAATGTATTTACAAAACCTCTTTCTCCTCGCTATACCAGGAATGGCTATCTACCGATGAGGCAAAAGAAACTGCCAGAGGTTTTGAAAACACATTTCTCCTCCCCTTTCCCAAAGAGCCTGTAGAGATAGAAGTCATCTTATATACTCCGCGTAAAGCTGTCATGGCTCACTTACGCCATGTGGTTCGCCCCGATGATATCTTGATTCACGAACGAGGCATATCTCACAACGCTCCACATCGCTATATCCTGAAAAACGGAAGTGAAAAAGAATGCATCGATATAGCCATTTTAGCAGAAGGATACACCGACAAAGAAATAGAGACATTTTACCAAGACGCAGAACGGGCCTGTGAAAGTTTGTTTGCACACGAACCTTTCCGAACATTGAAAAGTAAATTCAATGTGGTTGCGGTAGCAAGTCCGTCGGCAGATAGCGGAGTAAGCGTACCGCGAGAGAAACGATGGAAACAAACGACCGTACATTCCCATTTTGACACTTTTTATTCGGAACGCTATCTTACCACTAGCCGTGTAAAGGCGATACACAATGCTTTGGCCGGTGTTCCCTACGAACATATCATCATACTGGCAAACACGGAAGTATATGGAGGGGGAGGAATCTACAACTCCTACACGCTAACCAGCGCGCATCATTCCATGTTCAAACCTGTAGTAGTACATGAGTTCGGACATAGTTTCGGAGGATTGGCCGATGAATACTTTTATGAGAATGATGTAATGACAGATACTTATCCGCTCGATGTGGAACCTTGGGAGCAAAATATTACCACCCGAATCAATTTTGCTTCGAAATGGGAAGACATGCTCGTGACCGGCACGCCTATTCCAACACCATCTGCGCAAAGAAACAAGTTATTTCCCGTAGGAGTGTACGAAGGAGGAGGTTATTCTGCGAAAGGCATATATCGCCCGGCTTTCAATTGTCGCATGAAAACAAACGAATATCCCGCTTTCTGCCCGGTTTGCCAACGCGCTATCCGGCGTATGATTGAATTTTATGTACCATAACACACCATATTATCAGCCAACAATCCATAGCTAAAACAAATACAATGATCCGATTTCAACCCATACAGACATCAGATGTAAAATACTACCGGTTTATGGAGAAGCTACTCACAGAAGCTTTTCCACCGGAAGAATACCGCCCGCTCGAAGATGTTCGCCAATATACCGACCAAACAAATAACTTCTACAACAATATCATCCTGAACGATGAGCAGCCCATCGGATTTATCACCTATTGGGCGTTTGAACGCTTCTTCTACATAGAACATCTTGCCATGAATCCTGTGCATCGCAACAAAGGTTATGGCAAACAAGTTATCGAACAGTTATACAAACGGCTGAATCTTCCCATCGTGCTGGAAGTGGAAAGACCTACAGACGAAATATCCCAACGTCGCATTCACTTCTACGAACGACATGGATTCTGCCTATGGAAAAACAATTATAATCAGCCTCCCTATAAAAAAGGAGACCCGTATTTGCCCATGTATTTAATGGCCTATGGAAATCTGACAAGCGAAAATCATTTTGAAGAAGTTAAAGAACAACTTTATACGACTGTCTACAACGTCAGATAACGAATCATTTTGCGATATCCTCCCATCAACTTGTAATAAAAATAAGTATTAACTGAGTCAACCGACTTTGAAAATAAGCCGTAAAGTGGTCAACTAAAAACATTAAACCACAATTGAAGCTTTTGTTTCCCACTATTGAAACTTTTGTTTCCCACTGGGGAAACTTTATTTTCCCGCTGGGGAAACTTTTGTTTCCCACGACCGGAAACAAAATGATCGCTCTATAGTCTTGAGCCTTCCGCCGCAGTATACGGCATTCGAATCTCTATCCCCCGAATCTGCGGCAACCGGCTGCTTCAGAAATTATGTATAAAAAAAGAGGGCCGTTTATTGCCCTCTCTTTTTATAATATTAAATTCAACTATTATTTCTGTTCTCCACGTTTTGTAGCAGAATAGTTGATTTTTAGCGCATAAGCTTTACGAAGAGCATTCTTCACATCTGTAACAATACCCATCTTCGTTTTCTGATCGACTTTCAAAGAAACTGTCATATTTCCTTGATCGCTTTCATTCATACTAGAGCGTTCCTGAAAGATAAAATCCTGTACTTCCGAAACTTCAGCATAGCTGTCGTTCAGCTGTATACGGCTTTCAGTACCCATCTTAGCACGATATTCCTGAGTCGGTTCACCAATATAAATGAACGTTACCAGCGATTTCTTCTCCAACTTTTCAAGTTCAGTACCTACCGGAAGCTTAAACTGTACCTTTAAAGTCACCTCACGCATTGTTGTTACAATCATAAAGAAGAACAACAAGGTGAAGATAAGGTCAGGCAAAGAAGAAGTGTTCAACGCCGGCATCTCACGTTTACCAGTTTTATTAAATTTTCCCATTACTTCTTTTTTTCTCCGTATTTTTTAGGTTCTGCTTCTGAAATACGCTGCGGGAAGATTTCACGAACAGCTTTTTGTTCTTCTTCATTCAAATCAGCATAGTTTCTCTGAAACTTAGATTGAGACAATTCATCTCTTAACTCATTGTATGCAGCAACCAATTCATTCTGCACACTAATATATGCCTGATAAGAAGAGCCACGGTCGTTCTGTAAAGAGATTACATGCTTGTCGTTAACAAGAGTCGCACCAAAAAACTCTACATTCTTTTGTGTTTTTTCCGGTTTAGACTCTTCATTATTAACATTAGCAATAAACTCTTTGGCTTTCTTCCTTAGTTGATCAATACTGATATAATCATTTCCGCACATCAAAGCATCATCCTTATTCAAATAGACCTGCAAAATGTTACGTTCCTTAATTTTATCGGTATTTTGCTTATCTTGCTCTTCGGGTGGCGGCGGCAACAATCTTGCCAAGCCGCGGTCCGTATCCATTGATGTCGTAATCAAGAAGAAGATCAGCAACAAGAAAGCGATATCCGCCGTAGAACTTGAGTTAATATCAGGAACTTTTCTTTTTCCTTTTGCCATTGTAATAACTTATTAAATTGAATATCCCTTACTTTAAATTAGGACAATCTTTTCTTTATACCGCTTACAATGATTGAAACAATCGTCACAAACAGCAAGATATAGATAGTATAAAGGAACATATCTGTCAGCTTCAACCAGAAAGGAACATTGTCCGAACCCTCATAGCCTTGGATGTTCATCGGCGTACCATCGCCCATGGTCCAAGCCAACACGAGAACAATGATTAAAAGAACCAATCCAAGCAAAGATCTTATAGCATTTGCCGGACTGTCTTTCATAGCTGACGCAAATTGGAATACAGCAGCGACAAGAGTAGCTGCAATGGCCAAACCAAGCAATCCATACATCAAGAAGAGTAAGGCATTGGCCTGAGCCGGCTGCCACATTTCAGGATCTACACCCGGAATGACTTCTGCACCTTGAGCGTCACCACCGAAGTAGAACAGCCCTAAGACAATCAGAATGACAGCAAACATCGCATACAGAACGTAATACGAAACTTTATATGTTAATTTACTCATCTCAGATTATTTTTTGTATTTCAAATTATATTTGATTACCATGTCAAGCAAAGATACGGAAGAATCCTCCATTTCGCTTGTAAGAGCCTCGATCTTTGAAAGAACGTAGTTGTAAAATACTTGTAGAATCAGAGCAACGATCAAACCGAAGATAGTAGTAATCAAAGCTACTTTCATACCACCTGCTACAACTGTCGGAGAGATATCACCTACCTGCTGGATTTTATCGAAAGCTTGCACCATACCGATTACAGTACCCAAGAATCCGAGTGAAGGAGCCATAGCGATAAACAGTGTAATCCAAGAACATCCTTTTTCAAGGTAGCCAGCCTGCACACCGCCGTAAGAAACTACAGACTTTTCAACAACATCAATACCCTGGTCGATTCTCATCAATCCCTGATAATAAATAGAAGCGATAGGGCCTCTTGTATTGCGGGCAATATCTTTAGCCGCCTCAACATCTCCTTTTTCCAAAGCAGCCTCTATAGACGCCATGAATTTTTTTGTATTGATCTCAGCCAAGCTCAGATAAATGATACGTTCGATACAGAATGCCAATCCGATAACCAAAGCAATAGCTACCAAACTCATGAAAGAAGCAGTTCCTTCAATGAATTTTACTTTAAGTTCTTTATGGATACCACCTTCCTCAGCAGCAGGTGTAGCAACGTCAGCAGCTACAGTTTCAGCAGCAACTTGTTGGTCGGCAGCCTGTTCAGTAGCAGTAGCGTCTTGAGCCTGAGCAAATTGAGTTGTGCCAAATGTCATGGCTCCAACCACAGCAACAATTGCAAATAACTTTTTCATTGTGTGTCTAATTTTTAAGATTAATTAATTAATTGTTATTTTGTATTTATTTCCCAATTTCATTCTCACTTGCGGAGAGAGGGGGATTCGAACCCCCGATACACTTTTGGCGTATACACGCTTTCCAGGCGTGCCTCTTCAACCACTCGAGCATCTCTCCCTAAGAGGCTTTCAGATTTTCAGCTACAAATGTATCCTTTTTTTTTTTTTCATGAAGCATTATCCCTGTTTTATCTTGAATAAACACTGCAAATTAATATATTTTAAAACCTTTCCGTCCTTATTTGCGGAATGCAAACACTTTTAGGGCAGACATAGAAGTTACCCTTGCAACATACTCCGGTGTCATCCGATAGATTTCTGCCACTTTCGACAATGTATCCCTTACGTTTGCGCTTTCGTTTCGTTTTCCACGATTGGGAACCGGAGTTAAATAAGGAGAATCTGTTTCAAGTACTATTCTTTCCAGGGGAACAGACAACAAGACTTCCGGCAACACCGACTTTTTAAAAGTGACAACTCCATTGATGCCTAACATAAAGTTTTCGAATTCGAGCAATCGGGCAGCTTCTCCGACAGTTCCTGTAAAGCTATGGAATATACCTCTCAACGATGTATTCTTGAACGGCTTCATTATACTATATATATAAGGAAATGCATCACGCGAATGTATGACTACAGGCAAATCATATTCGATTGCCCATTGCAACTGCTTTTCAAAAGCCGCCAGCTGTTGAGTGAAAAAAGTCTTATCCCAATAAAAATCAAGTCCGATTTCACCGATTGCCACAAACTGATTAGGATTTTCAAGCTGTTTACGAACGATTGACAGTTCATTCTCATACCGCTCATCGACCGATGTAGGATGCAAACCGATCATAGGGTAACAATAATCCGAATACTCTGCACAGACAGCCAGCATCGAATCAATAGTCGTACTATCTATATTAGGCAAAAATATATGAGAAACCCCGGCGCGACGTGCCCGTTCTATTACTTCCGGTAAATCTTTTGAGAATTCATCTAAAAAAAGATGAGAGTGCGTATCTATTAACATAAAGTCACTTTTATCTGTTCATTTCTCATTGGAACGATAATAATATACCAATCCGTAATCCCGGCATTTTTCCAACCTGTTTTCATTCGGTTGCACACCTTCGAACTCAGCCTCTACCTGATTCCATATATCCAAAATCAGCTCATCGGCACGGCTACGCATTGAAGCGAGATCTTCCAGGCTACGAGCCGTTGCCGCCTGATAGTTTTTCTGCCGTTCATAGCTATCCACAAAGATGTCGTAATATACTTTCACACGCGCGATAGTAGGGTTATAAATAGGTATTCCCCCTTGTGAAATACGTTGTTGCTCTCCTTCTATTATTTTCGCTCCCCATTCTATCAAGGCGCTCTCACTAAGCAAATCGGGCAATGTATTTACATCCGACAAACCATAAAGTTCTTTTTGAGACTCTTTAATTTCATCTCTGAGAACTGCCAAATTAAACACTTGGATAAAGTGTGAAATATATAACCTCGCAGTTCTCACATTTGACTGATGTTTGCGACTTGACTTGGACTGATTGGTATAGCATTGCACATAATAAATTTGCGCAGCTTCGAATTTCGCCAAAAAATTACGGGCTTCAAATAAGGTCTTTAGCGAAATGGCTAATTTGTCCAAGGAGCATATGTCGCCTCTTGCAACCGCTGCTTTCAGCGCTCTCACTCTGGCTTTATCTGTATTTGGCAATCGTCTGTAAGGCATACATTATCCTGTTTATATATCACGACACATGAGCTGCTTCACAACATTTTTCAGTTCGTGTTTTTTTTCTTCGACAACACTTACGGCACTTAAGCTCTCCATAGCCAAATCATAATATTCTCTCATCTTATTTTCACAAAATCTCCGAATATTCAGCCGATCATAAATGGAAGTCACTGCCCGAATCTTCTCAGCCGGATCAAAATTCTTTGCATCCAACCAGAAACTCAACTCCTTCTGCCGCGGGCCATCTACATGCTCAAGCGCTTTAATCAGCATATATGTTTTCTTATTGCAAAGAATATCTCCACCTATCTTTTTGCCAAAGACTTCCGTATTCCCATACACATCGAGCAAATCGTCTTGCAATTGGAAAGCAATTCCTATCCGCACACCAAACTGATAAAGATGATCGGCATCCACAGCAGATGCCCCGCCAAGAATCGCACCGATTTTTAAAGCAGAAGCAAGCAATACTGCTGTCTTTAAGCGAATCATATTGAGGTACTCCTGTTCCGAAACGTCTTTGCGGGCTTCAAACTCCATATCTAATTGCTGTCCTTCACAAATTTCAAGCGCTGTCTGACTGAATAAATCCAAAACTTCTTTTAAATGTTCAGGACTACAAGCCGCTATATACTGATATGCCAAAACCAGCATGGCATCTCCCGATAATATAGCTGCATTATCATCCCAAGCTTTATGAACAGTAGGCTTTCCCCTCCGCAAATCTGCGCGGTCCATCAAGTCGTCATGCAAAAGCGTATAATTATGATAAACTTCTATTCCTGTAGCGGGGGCGTAAGCTGAAGCCAAGTCGTCTTTGTATAAATTATAAGCCATCAACAACAATACCGGACGTATTCTTTTTCCTCCCAAAGAAAGAACATACTCAATCGGTTCGTAAAGTCCTTTGGGCGTACGGGTAAACTGAAGTGAGGCAATATGCTTGTTTATTTCATCAAGAATCTGAGAGGCTGTAAACATAATAATTTGATAATAAAAACGTAACGAACAAAAAGAGGCTGCTTCGAAGCAGCCTCTTTATTTATCTGTGATACAAAATTACTGCAATCTAAACATTACAGGAACTGTATATTTTACACGTACCGGTTTACCGCGTTGCATACCCGGCTTCCATTTAGGCATCGAATTAATCACACGAAGCGCTTCCTTATCCAAATAGGGGTCTACAGGACGTACAACTTTCGCGTCAACGATACTACCATCTCTATTTACCACAAACTGAACGATAACACGCCCTTGGGTTCCATTCTCCTGAGCAATGGTAGGATACTTGATATTCTTTGCCAAGTACTGCATCAAAGCAGCCTGCCCGCCGGGGAATTCCGGCATATTCTCTACAACTTCGAAAATAGTTTGCTCTTCAGGCTCTGTTTCAACAACTTGCACAGGAACATACTTCACTTCTACTTTCGGGGCATTATCTTCATCGAAAATAGCTGTAGGTTCATCTACTTGGGCCTTATCATCTACGATCTCCAACAATTCAGCTACTTTCGGAGCTTCAGGAGGAGGCGGAGCCTGCTGTTCGGGGGTTTCGGTAATCGGAATAATTTCCTCTTCAAACACGACATCGGCTACAGCCTGGCTGAGATCAATTTTAATGTCACGGTGCGACCATTCGAACGCCACGAACATAAAAGCTAATACAACCATGTAACCAACGAGCAGCCAAGTGGTTTTCTTGCCTTCCAAGTCTGCTTTGGGTGATTTTTTAACTTCCATAATTTTATTAATATAATGATTAAAAAAAAGTGTCTTCTGTTATGTGTCTTTGGCAAATATAATACATTTTCAAACAACCGAGTTCTTTATTACTGCTTTTCAATTTGCTTTTTAAGTTTTTTAAGGTTAACCGAAAAAATATTAGAATTAAAAGCTTACAAGGTCAGTCAGCTATCCAAACAAACGCCAATACACGCGACTCTTAATTTATGAATAAAAAGATATAAAGACAATGTCTTTTACACCAATACAGCATAATGGATCCAAGTTCTATTATATATGAAGAAAAACGACTAAAAAATGACACAACAAAAATAAAGCATGGTTCGTTTTTAAAAATAACGTATCTTTGGAGCATAATTCAAAAAGAGTATATTGACAATGAAAAAAATAACAATCGCTATAGACGGATTTTCCTCTTGCGGAAAAAGTACTATGGCAAAAGACCTTGCCCGTGAAATAGGTTATATATACATTGACAGTGGCGCTATGTACCGCGCCGTTACGCTATATAGCATCAGGAATGGAATCTTTGATGGGGATACGATAGACATAGAAAAGTTGAAAAAGGCGATGAAAGATATCAAAATATCTTTTCGTTTGAACCCGCAAACGGGACGCCCGGATACTTTCCTGAACAATGTAAATGTGGAAAAAGAGATTCGTACAATGGAGGTTTCTTCCAAAGTCAGCCCGATCAGCACGCTTGACTTTGTTCGTCATGAAATGGTGGCTCAGCAGCAAGCAATGGGAAAAGAGAAGGGTATTGTGATGGACGGACGCGACATCGGAACGACCGTATTTCCGAATGCGGAATTGAAAGTGTTTGTCACAGCCTCACCGGAGATACGTGCTCAAAGACGCTACGACGAGCTGAAAGCAAAAGGTGAAGAGGCTTGTTTCGAGGATATTCTGAAAAACGTCAAGCAACGGGACGAAATCGACCAAAATCGGGCAGTCAGCCCGTTGCGCAAAGCGGAAGACGCATTGCTGCTAGACAATACGAATCTGACAATCGAACAACAAAAAGAATGGCTGATGCAACAATTCCAATCAGTTGCCGATAACGATAAAACAATCGCATGATCAAGATAGAAATAGATAAAGGCTCAGGCTTTTGTTTCGGAGTGGTGACAGCCATCCATAAAGCCGAAGAAGAGTTGGCAAAAGGAGAAACCCTGTACTGTTTGGGAGATATCGTACACAATAACCGGGAAGTGGAACGGCTGAAAGCAATGGGGCTGATTACAATTAACCACGAAGAATTCAAACGATTGAAAAATGTCAAAGTATTGCTTCGTGCGCATGGAGAACCGCCTGAAACCTACGAAACTGCCCGTAAAAATAATATAGAAATCATCGATGCGACTTGTCCGGTAGTGTTGCAACTGCAAAAACGCATCAAACAGAGTTTCCTGAACGGCGAACCACAAGACAAACAAATAGTCATCTATGGGAAAAACGGACATGCGGAAGTATTGGGATTAGTGGGTCAAACCGACAGAAAAGCAATTGTAATTGAGAAAGCGGAAGAAGCCAGACTTCTTGATTTCAACAAAAGCATTCGCCTTTTTTCGCAAACCACTAAATCACTCGATGAGTTTCAAGAGATTGTAAGTTATATCAAAGAGCATATTTCGCCCGAATCCACTTTTGAATATTACGACACGATCTGCCGTCAGGTAGCGAATCGCATGCCCAAGCTCCGTGAATTCGCCTCCTCGCACGATCTGATCTTCTTTGTCAGCGGGAAAAAAAGCTCGAACGGAAAAATTCTTTTTGACGAATGCCTGAAAGTAAACCCCAACTCACACCTGATCGACGGCGAAGAAGACATCAACCCTGCTCTGCTCTGTAATATCAGTTCCATCGGCATATGCGGGGCCACTTCCACCCCCAAATGGTTAATGGAGCAAATATACCATCGCATCCGGGCGCTCATCAATGAATAAAAAGGAGATCCCCGTCCCTCTACTATTTGGACTTTTTAATACTTTCTTCACACTAATAAAATCAACCCGAACGCCGCATTCAACTTTTTATCGTACATTTGTCACGTCGAACTAAAAATTAAAAGTTTGTTATGGGAACAGTTAAATGTATCGGCATCCTGACTTCCGGAGGCGATGCTCCGGGTATGAATGCCGCCATTCGTGCAGTGACACGTGCGGCAATCTATAACGGATTGCAAGTAAAAGGTATATATAGAGGATATAAAGGTCTGGTGACAGGTGAAATCAAAGAATTCAGAAGTCAGGATGTAAGTAATATCATCCAACTGGGAGGAACTATTTTAAAAACAGCTCGTTGCAAAGAGTTTACCACCCCTGAGGGGCGGGAACAGGCTTACGAGAATATGCAAAAAGAAGGAATCGACGCATTGATAGTAATCGGTGGAGACGGCTCACTGACGGGCGCCCGTATTTTGGCACAAGAATACGACATCCCCTGTATCGGGCTGCCGGGAACCATCGACAATGACCTTTACGGTACAGATACGACAATCGGATACGATACGGCGTTAAACACTATTTTAGAGGCTGTAGACAAAATACGCGATACGGCAACTTCGCACGAACGTTTATTCTTCGTGGAGGTAATGGGGCGCGACGCAGGATTCCTTGCGTTGAACGGAGCCATCGCCTCGGGAGCCGAGGCGGCAATCATCCCCGAAATCAGCACCGAGGTAGACCAATTGGAAGAATTTATCAAGAACGGATTCCGAAAATCGAAAAACAGCAGTATCGTATTGGTAGCGGAAAGCGAAATTACCGGAGGGGCCATGCACTATGCGGAACGCGTGAAAAACGAATATCCGCAATACGATGTACGTGTAACCATCCTAGGACATGTGCAACGCGGAGGAAGCCCGACTGCGCACGACCGTATTCTGGCAAGCCGTTTAGGCACAGCGGCCATTGATGCGTTGATGGAAGACCAACGCAATGTAATGATCGGCATCGACCATGACGAAATAGTCTATGTACCCTTCAGCAAAGCAATAAAAAACGACAAGCCTATAAAAAGAGAACTTATCAGTGTTTTGAAAGAACTTTCAATTTAAGACTGCGTTATTCATAAGGTAATAATATCCTAAAAAGAGAGGGACCCCAAAGTCGGACAGCCCCTCTTTTTTTAGGACGAAACGAACCGCTCCTCAAGCGAAAAGGCATCAACCTTATTTTTGATAAAGCGTTGCGACCGCCCCAAAGCAGCTTGGCGGGAAATTAACGTTCCTTGATAGGCACATAATTTTCCTCTTCAAGTACATTCTTATAAGCCGGACGAATAATCCGTTTCCCTTCAAAGGTCAACTCCTCATTGCGATGCGCACACCAACCTACGATACGTGCCATAGCAAACAAAGGGGTGAAAATTTCCTGCGGGAGTCCAATCAATTCATAAACAAAGCCTGAATAAAAGTCGACATTGCTCGAAACGGTTTTTCCGTTATTCTTAATGCGTCCGAACGTAGCGATTGCACGCTCTTCCAGCAATTCGAGAAAAGCGAACTCACGCTCTTTGCCTTTTTCGCGAGCCAGCTCACGCGCTAATTCTTTCAACAAAAGAGCGCGCGGATCGGAAATAGTGTAAACCGCATGCCCGATGCCGTAAATCAAACCGCTTTTATTGTACACCTCTTTATTAAGCATGCGGGTGAAGTAAGCATCAATTTCTTTCTCATTCGTCCAGTCTTTGATATTCTTTTGTAAATGATGGAACATATCTGCCACCTGAATATTGGCCCCACCATGGAGAGGCCCTTTCAACGAACCTATACCTGCGGCAATAGCCGAATAAGTATCCGTTCCCGTAGACGAAGTCACACGGACTGTGAACGTAGAGTTATTACCTCCTCCATGCTCCGCTTGAAGAATAAGCAGTAAATCGAGTGTACGGGCATCCAATTCCGTAAAATCTTTTTTGAGCATATATAAGAAATTCTCTGCAATGGAAAGCTTTTCGCGCGGATGACGGATATGCAAAGACCTCCCCAAAGTAGCGTGACGAAGCATGTTGAAAGCATAAGCAATAATGGTAGGGAATTTCGAAATAAGTTCGATACTCTGCCTCATCAGGTTATCGCGCGAAGTATCATCGGCATCAGGATCGAAGCGATACATTTCGAGTACGCTTCGCGCAAGAATGTTCATGATGTTATTCCCTTCCAATTCAATAATATTCATTTTTGTTTTTTGCTCCAACGGCATATTTTCGTTGATCAATTCACTGAACGACGATAGTTCTTCTTTATCCGGCAATCGGCCCGAGAGGAGAAGATAAGCCACCTCCTCGAAACCGAAACGTTTTTCCTTCAACACGGCATGCGCAATATCTTCCACATCGTAGCCGCGATAAAACAACTTACCCGGGATAGGCTTCAATCCGCCGCCGGGAACACGCTCATATCCCACTACATTCCCGATTTTGGTCAAACCAACCAATACACCCGTACCGTCTTCATTGCGCAATCCCCGCTTCACATCGAATTTAGAGAACAGTTCATTATCGATGCGCGCAGCTTCTTTCATCTCTTCGGAAAGCTTATAAATAAGATATTCTTTTTTCATATTTCTGTGTTTTTATGGTTATTACTATTGTTCGATTCTTCCTACAATCTCTTCTGTAAAGACAGAAGTAGAGAGCGAAACTCCTCCCGTCATAAAGCGAGCCAGATCGTGTGTGGCACGAGCATTGAGAAAACTTTGCTCCAAGGCATGCTCGATAAGCGCTGCCGCTTCTTTCCATCCCATATATTCGAGCATCATCACAGCCGAAAGAATGATGGAACAAGGATTGACCACATTTTTCCCCGCAATGTTGGGAGCTGTACCATGAGTAGCTTCAAAGATAGCATGCCCCGACCGATAGTTGATATTGGCTCCGGGAGCTATGCCGATTCCGCCTACCATTGCCGCCAACTGGTCGGACACATAGTCACCGTTAAGATTTAATGTGGCTACAACCGAGTATTCTTCCGGAGTCAGCAAGGTATTTTGCAGAAATGCGTCGGCAATACAATCTTTCACCACCAATCGCCCGTCAGCCAAAGCCTCCGAGAACTCATTCTTCGCAAGTTCATATCCCCATTTCTTAAATCCTCCTTCCGTATACTTCATGATGTTCCCCTTATGCACCAAAGTAACCGAAGGCAAATGATTGTCGAGCGCATATTGGCAAGCGGCGCGCACCAGACGTTCGGTTCCTTCTTTCGAAACAGGCTTTACCCCGAAAGAAGAAGTTTCGGGAAAGCGGACTTTCGTAACTTTCATCTCCTCTTTAAGAAAACGATAAAATTTTTCCGCTTCGGGCGTACCGGCCTCCCACTCGATACCGGCATAAATATCTTCCGTATTTTCGCGGAAGACACACATATTCACTTTCTCCGGGAACTTCACCGGTGACTGCACCCCCTGATACCAACGAACAGGGCGAAGGCAAACATACAAATCGAGTGTCTGCCGCAAAGCCACATTCAACGAACGGATACCGCCCCCCACAGGCGTAGTAAGCGGTCCCTTGATACCCACGAGATATTCACGAAACACCTCCATCGTCTCATCCGGCAACCATGATCCGGTAAGATTGAAAGCCTTCTCGCCTGCCAATACCTCTTTCCATTCAATCCTTCGTCTGTCTCCATAGGCTTTCCGCACTGCCGCATTGACTACCGCCTGCATCGAAGGGGTAACTTCCGCTCCTACTCCATCTCCCGTAATAAAAGGAATAACAGGCACATCGGGCACCGTCAACGTGCCATCCGTTTGCATCTTTATCTTATTCATATTATCTTGCATTTAAAGCAGATCCGGCACGGAACCAGGCTATCTGCTGTTCGTTATACGTATGTTGTGCCTCAAAGCTCTCCGTGCTTCCATCTGCGTGGTGAAGAACCACCTTTACATTCCGTCCGGGTTCAAAGTTTCTCAAGCCTTCTATAGAGATAAGATCGTGTTCCTGAATTTTATTATAATCCGATTTATCGGTAAACGTAAGCGCCAACATTCCCTGCTTCTTCAAATTTGTCTCATGAATACGGGCAAAACTCTTTGCCAATATGACGCGCACATTCAAGAAGCGCGGCTCCATGGCAGCATGCTCTCTGCTCGACCCCTCTCCATAGTTTTCTTCTGCCACCACTATAGAGGGCAAACCTGCCGCTTTGTATTCTTTGGCAACTCCGGAAACAGCCCCATAGCTGTTTTTCAGTCGATTCCACACACAATTCGTCTCACCGTTGAAAGCATTGACCGCCCCCATCAGCATATTATCGGAGATATTCTCCAAATGCCCGCGAAAACGAAGCCACGGACCCGCCATAGAAATATGATCCGTAGTGCACTTACCCTGTACTTTAATCAACAAAGGCATATGGAGCAAGTCTTTCCCATCCCATGCGGAAAAAGGAGCCAACAATTGCAACCGTTGCGAATCGGGATTTACAGAGATTTCACTCCGCGCGCCACTCGGAGCAATGTATCCGTCATCTCCCGAAGCGAAACCTTTCAAAGGAAGTTCTTCACCCGATGGCTCAGCCAGTTTTACCTCTACACCGTCTTTATTCACCAACGAATCTTTTAACGGATTAAAGCAAAGATCGCCGGCAATAGTCAGCGCCATCGTCAGTTCCGGCGAGGCAACAAACGCATGCGTATTGGGATTGCCGTCCGCACGCTTGGCAAAATTACGGTTGAAAGACGTAACAATTGAATTCTTCCGTTCCGGATCATCGGTATGTCTTTTCCACTGTCCGATACAAGGGCCACAGGCATTTGCCATAATAATCGCCCCTATCTGTTTAAAAGCATCTATCATACCGTCTCTATCGGCTGTTGCGCGAATTTGTTCCGAACCCGGATTAATGATTAGCTGCGAAGCGACCTCCAGCTTCTTTTCAGCCACCTGACGCGCCAAAGAAGCGGCACGGCTCAAGTCCTGATAGGAAGAATTGGTACACGACCCGATCAGTCCGACTTCCATTTTACGCGGATAGCCGTTTGCCAGTACCTTCGCGGCAAATTCGGAGATAGGCGTAGCGGCATCGGGCGTAAAAGGTCCGTTGATGTAAGGCTCCAACTCCGACAGATTAATTTCAATCACCCTGTCGTAATATTTTTCCGGTTGCGCCGTCACTTCTTCGTCGGCGCAAAGGTCTCCGGCTACCGCCGCTGCCCAATCGGCCACCGGTTCTCTTCCGGTAGCTTTCAGATAAGTAGCCATCCGTTCATCATAAGGGAATAAGGAGGTAGTGGCTCCGACCTCTGCCCCCATGTTGCAAATCGTCGCTTTTCCGGTAGCGGAAAGAGCCGCGGTACCCGGTCCGAAATATTCGATAATGGCATTTGTACCTCCCTTCACCGTGAGAATACCCGCCAATTTTAATATTACATCTTTAGGAGATGCCCATCCGCTCAAAGTACCCGTGAGACGAACCCCGATGATACGCGGCATTTTGAGCTCCCACTCCATACCGGTCATCACATCCACCGCGTCTGCTCCGCCTACTCCGATGGCGACCATTCCCAACCCGCCGGCATTAGGAGTATGGGAGTCTGTACCCACCATCATTCCTCCGGGAAACGCATAATTCTCGAGCACTACCTGATGAATAATGCCTGCGCCGGGTTTCCAGAAACCGATATCGTATCGGGAAGAAACGTCGCGAAGGAAGTCGTACACCTCTTCGTTTGTCCGGGTAGCCGTAGAGATATCTTCTCTGGCCCCCTTATACGCCTGTATCAGATGATCGCAGTGCACGGTGGAGGGAACGGCTACTTTCTCTTTTCCCGCATTCATGAATTGCAGCAAAGCCATCTGCGCCGTTGCGTCCTGCATAGCCACACGATCAGGACGGAAGTTCACGTAATCTTTTCCCCGACAAAAGTTTTCCAATTGTTTTTCATCATACAGATGAACGTACAGAATTTTTTCAGCCAGTGTTAAAGGTCGTCGCAATACAGTTCTCACCCGCTCTATCTTACTTTGATAAGTATTGTAGAACGCCTCTAACATGTTTAAATCATAGATCATAATCGTATTACATTTTAAGTATAACTAACTATTAGACAAACGAACGAAAAGCTTTGAATGTTTAACAAATCAAAATGTTTATTCCGGAGCAAAAGAAGATTTATTGGCTTTCCGCCATGAACAGCAGGCATCCGGGAAGTTGCCATCGGTCCTATCGACGGCTGATGGAGTTTATCGAACAGGTAGGTCAGGTGAAGGATGGAGCGATCGGGCATGCTTCTCCCCGCCACCCCGAAATAATGTCCGTTCCCCCTTTTTTGAGTAGACATAAGTCGCGGAAAAAACAGAGCCTCCGACGCAAGCAAACAGAGCCTCTAACACAAACAAACAGAGCCTCTGATCTGTCCGATCAGAGGCTCTGTTTGTTTCTTAGGCACACAGCCTTTCGTCTGCACAAGGCTCTTGTAAGCATACTTTCGTGAAAAGCTCCGACAATACAATCGGTTATAAGGTCCGTTTTCTCATCAACCTTAAACCATGTATATCGATTCATATAGACATGGTACACCGCAATGTGAGCCCCACTTCGCCATTAGCCTTAAACTTTGCCGAACGGGTAACGAGAGCGGATTGTTCCCCAAGCATCTCGGTTATTCCCCGCCAACGCATCGGGTATCCGTCGCCAATATAACGGTCAAAAAACGTTATCGTACAAGTATGCCTATTCCCCGAATCAGTTATTCTCGGGACGAAGTTTGCGAACGGTGACAGCCGTCTGCCACATCTCGCTTTCTCTCAGTTGGCGCAGCTCTTCGTTCAACTTGCTGCGATAATCGGGTTGCGAATTGCTGTCGATAGAGATTTGCGCTTCGTTGCCGCTCTTCACGCTTTCGTACAATCTCTGCATCACAGGCTTGATAGCGTCGTGAAACGGTCCCATCCAGTCGAGCGCTCCCCGTTGTGCGGTAGTGGAGCAGTTGGCATACATCCAGTCCATGCCATTCTTTGCGAACAGCGGCATCAGCGACTGGGTCAGCTCTTCCACTGTTTCGTTGAAAGCTTCGGAAGGAGTATGTCCGTTTTCACGAAGAACTTCATACTGAGCCAACAGAAGTCCTTGAATAGCACCCATCAAGGAGCCTCTCTCACCCGTCAGATCAGAGTACACTTCGCGTTTGAACGTCGTTTCGAACAGATAGCCCGAACCTACGCCGATACCCAAAGCTATCACGCGGTCGTATGCGCGTCCCGTGGCGTCTTGGAAGATAGCGTAAGAAGAGTTCAGCCCCCGCCCTTCGAGAAACATCGTACGCAATGATGTGCCCGAACCTTTGGGGGCAACCAGAATCACATCCACATCCGCAGGAGGAACAATTCCGGTACGTTCCTTGTAAGTAATACCGAAGCCATGAGAGAAGTATAAAGCTTTGCCTGCCGTCAGATGTTTCTTCACCGTAGACCATACTTCAATCTGGGCGGCATCTGAAAGCAGATACTGAATGATTGTACCGCGCCGGCAAGCTTCTTCGATATCAAACAACGTTTCTCCGGGCACCCAGCCGTCGGCTACGGCTTTTTCCCAAGTCTTGCCTCCCTTGCGCTGCCCTACAATCACATTGAAGCCGTTATCACGCAAGTTGAGCGACTGTCCCGGCCCCTGCACTCCATACCCAATTACGGCTATCGTCTCATTCTTCAACACCTCCCGCGCCTTTTCCAAAGGAAACTCCTCGCGGGTTACTACGTTCTCCATCACTCCTCCAAAATTCATTTGTGCCATTTTCTTTTCAATTTTCCGTTATTATTTTATTTATCTGCAAATATCACTTTCGAACGGCAAAGAACCTCTTCACCGTTCTTTCTTACCTCAATATGGTATTCATCTTCCGAAGCCTCATCGCAGAAGAACGAAAGCTTGTCTCCGTAATACCCTTCGGCAACATACGCCATCTCAAAGCGGCGGATGCGTTTCTCCCGGTAAAGCTCGATCGGGAACAAGTCCAGAATGTGCTCAATGTAGCGAATGCTGTTCACATGTCCGTTGATATCGATATCGCTGTATTTCGCCGTCAACACAGCCTGCGGCTCTTTAGCGGCAACCTTAATGCGCGAAGGCTTCTCTATCGGACAAGGCTCATCGCATACATAATCCATGATGCTCCCCTCATGAAGAGTCAGCAAATCGGCCGGTTTACGCGTATTCAAGCTAATCATCGCCCACACGGAACGCGCGTATCCTATTTTCCTGCCTTCTTTATCGACAATGGCAAAATTGCGGTCGGTAAACAAGCGGTAGACGTTTTCCACCCACGTTTGGATAGAGAAATCTTCGTATTGGCAGGGCATCTCATCCAACTCTATAGCCAAACGCGAAAGCACCCAGGTATAATTCTCTTCGTTCAGTGTGGCGATTCCGAATCCGCGTTCGGTGGCATGAAAGCCGGCGCAATTAAGCAAGTGATTTCCCAGCACTCCCATAGTCAGCTCTCCGTTAAAGTCGACATGAAAAGGTTCGGCTACAAAATGATAACTCCCAATTTTATTCTCTCGATTCATTTTATTTCAATTAATATTTAAAAACTGCTTCAATATTCTTCCTATGCAAAGCCTGTGTTATTAAAAAACTGGCTTTTCTTGATCAAACAAAGAGGTCCACTGAGAAAAATCCTCTCCTTTCTAAGAACAGGCAACCGGAAACTGCCTTCTGGCTTCCCGCGCCTCCAAAAACTCGTTTACCCGTTCGAAACAGCTTGTCGTGATAGCCACACGGCCGGAACGTACGAACTGCAAGACGCAATTCAACTCTTTCAACTCCTCATAAAGAGCCGTTATATCTTCACTCTTTCCATTCTTTTCCACAACGGAAAACGTCGGGTTCACCTCCACAATGCGCGCATTGTATTGCCTAATAACTTTCGACGCCTCCGGATTCTCCTGAAAAGCAGGAGTGGCTACCTTATATAACGCTATCTCGTGCGAATAAATTTCATCCTCCGTAAAAAAGTGGGCCTGAATGACATCGATCTTCTTTTCAATCTGCTTCGCCACTTTTTCAATCGTATCTTTATCGGTCCAAGCCGTAATGGTATATTTGTGTACTCCTTTAATAGACGAGGCCGAAACATTCAGACTCTCTATATTGATTTGGCGACGGGTAAACACCGCAGTCACCTGATTCAGCAATCCGGCAAAATTCTCGGAATGAACAATAATGGTATATAATGTTTTCTCATTCATAACTCACTCATTTATCGATTCACATGCTTAACACTCCAGCAACATCTGGTTCACCGAACCTCCCGGAGGAGTCATCGGCATAACATTTCCCTCCTCCTGCACGCAAGCTTCAAGCAAAAACGGTCCATCTGTTGCCAGCATTTCGTCCACTGCCGCTTTCAGTTCTTCACGTGCAAACACTCTTCTGGAAGGAATGCCGTAAGCTTCCGCTATCTTCATATAATCCGGATTCTGCATCGGGGTAAAAGAATACCGCCCGTTGAAAAACATAGCCTGCCATTGGCGCACATTTCCCAAAAAGTTATTGTTCATGCAAATAATCTTCACGGGAGCTTGCTGTTCCATAATCGTACCCAGCTCTTGAATATTCATCTGAAGTCCGCCGTCGCCCATAAACGCGCACACTGTCCGATCGGGACGTCCGAAGGTTGCCCCGATGGCTGCAGGAAGACTGAAGCCCATCGTTCCCAATCCGCCCGAAGTAACGATGCTGCGTTCTTGAGTATATTTAAAATAGCGGGCGGCCATCATCTGATTCTGTCCGACATCGGTTACCAACACTGCCCGATGGAGTGTCGCCTCGCTGACAGCCCGCACCACTTCTCCCATACTCAGCTCCTCCGAAGCCGGATACAGTTCGGGGCGAATCACCCTTTCTTCTTCCACCTGCTCATATTCCCCGAAACTATCGATCCATTCGGCGTGTTTTTTTTTCTTCAAAAGACGGGCAACCGCCGGTAAAGTTTCTCTGCAATCTCCCAAGACAGCCACATCCGCCCGTACATTCTTATTGATTTCTCCCGGATCGATATCGAAATGAATCACTTTCGCCTGTTTGGCATAAGTCGCCACATTACCCGTCACCCGATCATCGAAACGCATCCCGACAGCAATCAGTACGTCGCACTTATTGGTATTCATATTCGGTCCCAGATTACCGTGCATTCCCAACATTCCTTTATTAAGAGGATGCTCTGTGGGCAAGACAGAGAGTCCGTGCAATGTACAGCCGGCAGGGAGGTCGGCTTTTTCAATAAAAGCAATAAGTTCTTTTTGGGCGTTTGCGAGTTCCACGCCCTGACCGACCAACACAAACGGACGTTCGGCAGCGTTTATCAGCTCAGCGGCCTCTTTTACAGACGCTTCATCCGTATCGGGCACGGGTACATAGCTGCGTACAAAGTCAATTGCAACCGGCTCGTAATGAATCTTCTCCACCTGCGCATTCTTCGCGAAGTCGAGAACCACCGGACCGGGACGACCGGAACGAGCGATATAAAAAGCGCGCGCCACCGCCCATGCCACGTCTTCTGCCCGGCGAATCTGATAGCTCCATTTACTGATGGGCTGAGTAATGCCTACCAAGTCTACTTCCTGAAAAGCGTCCGTTCCCAAAAAGCCTGTCCCCACCTGACCTGCAATCACAACGAGAGGACAACTGTCTATCATGGCATCCGCAATACCTGTAATCGTATTGGTAGCGCCTGGACCACTGGTTACCAGACACACTCCTACCTTGCCTGATACACGGGCATATCCTTGAGCCGCATGAGCAGCTCCTTGTTCATGACGAACCAAAATATGGTTCAACGCATGTCGAAAGTCGAACAAAGCATCGAAGGTAGGCATGATAGAGCCTCCCGGATAACCGAAAACAGTAGTTACCCCCTGATGCTCCAAAGAGCGCATCATCGCTTCCGCTCCTGTTATAAAGTCTTTCATAAGTACATTCCGAATTAATAATTAAGGTATGGAAACCGGTTCAATTTCTATAAGAAAACCAACAGCCACGCATTCTTTATATACAATTGAAACAGCTTCTTATCTAACTCTATTCACTAATCAATCAGTCTCACCGCTCCTTTATCAGCCGAACTCACCATAGCGGCATAGGCTTTTAGGCTCTTCGGCACATTCCTGTCACGAGTGACCGGAGTCATCGGACGAGCAGCCAATTCTTCCTCTGTAAGCCTTACGTTAATCTTCCGGTTTGGAATATCAATGTCAATCACATCGCCATCCACTATCTTTCCTATATTTCCCCCGGCAGCGGCCTCAGGCGAAATATGCCCGATGCTCAGACCGGAAGTCCCGCCGCTAAAACGTCCGTCGGTAATTAAAGCGCACTCTTTGCCTAAATGACGAGACTTAATATAAGAGGTAGGATAAAGCATCTCCTGCATACCCGGCCCTCCCTTCGGACCTTCGTGTGCAATCACGACTACATCGCCGCTCACCACCTTACCCGAAAGGATGCCTTCACAAGCCGCCTCCTGCGAATCGAACACTTTGGCGGGACCTGTAAACCGCCATATACTCTCATCAACTCCGGCAGTTTTCACCACACATCCATCCTGCGCAATGTTTCCTTTCAATATAGCCAATCCGCCATCCTTGCTGTAAGCATGGGCTATATCTCGGATACATCCGTTAGCACGATCCGTATCCAACTCGTCGTAATAAGCGTTTTGTGAGCCGAGTATCAGATTAAATGTTTTTCCGGGGGCACTCGCATACTTTATCAATGCCTTCTGACAGACTTTCGGATTCGTCACAGCATAAGCATCAATGGCTTCTGATAATGAAAGCCCGTCTACCCGGCTTACGGAGGTATCGACCAAACCGCCTTTTGCCAATTCATTCATAATGGAAAGAACACCTCCCGCACGGTTTACATCCTGAATATGATATTTCTGCGAGTTAGGAGCTACTTTACACAAGCAAGGAGTCTTGCGGGAAAGCAAGTCGATATCGTCCATATTGAAGTCTACTTCTGCTTCGCGAGCAATCGCCAACAAATGGAGCACGGTATTAGTAGATCCGCCCATTGCGATATCCAGTGTCATCGCATTCAAAAAGGCCTCACGGGTAGCGATACTGCGCGGGAGCACGCTATCATCTCCCCTCTCATAATACTTCATGGCATTTTCGACAATCAGTCGGGCGGCATCTTTAAACAACTCTTTACGATTTAGGTGCGTAGCTACAATGGTTCCATTGCCGGGGAGCGCCAAACCGATCGCTTCATTCAGACAATTCATGGAGTTGGCCGTAAACATACCCGAACAAGATCCGCATGTGGGACAAGCATGTTGCTCGATACCTTTCACTTGTTCATCAGTCACATTCTCATCAGCCGACCGCACCATGGCATCCACCAGATCCAGTTGTTTTCCGTTCCATTCGCCTGCCTCCATCGGTCCGCCCGATACAAAAACTGTAGGAATGTTCAAACGCATGGCAGCCATCAGCATACCCGGAGTAATCTTATCGCAGTTGCTGATGCACACCATGGCATCCGCTTTATGCGCATTAACCATATATTCCACGCTATCGGCTATGATATCTCGCGAAGGAAGGGAATAGAGCATACCGTCGTGCCCCATAGCGATACCGTCGTCGATAGCAATCGTATTAAATTCTGCTGCGAAACATCCCATACTTTCAATCTCAGTTTTCACAAACTGACCTATCTCATGGAGATGCACATGACCGGGCACAAATTGTGTGAATGAATTTACGATAGCTATAATAGGTTTTCCCATCTGCTGCCTTTTCATCCCGTTAGCCGCCCACAATGCGCGTGCTCCTGCCATTCGACGCCCTTGCGTGCTAAACGAACTACGTAACTGCTTTTTCATTTCAAAATATATGTTTAATGAAAAAAGCCTTTCTCACAACTGTGAGAAAGGCTCCTACAACTTATTATGCTCGAGATATGTATACATACAAAAACCTTCCTCACATTCCTGATGAAACCACCACGACGCGAATAATATGCAAAGTTGCAAGGTTAATAGATGTATGTAGCACAATCATTATATATACTTTATTTTCTTGTTTGCAAAGGTAAGGGCTTTTTTATTATTTCCAAACAAATCGACTAAAAAATGAAGATAAAAATATTTATTCGTAAGAATAGATAGAGATTTACAAGTCATTTTATTACTTTAATATAATAGATGAAAGGTTATACGCATACTATGAATCGGTATATTTTCAAAGAAAAGCCCTTAATAATCTGAAATTTATCTTCTGCTTACCGTAGGAAAGCAAATAATTCGTATCTTTGTCGCCCCCGTTTTTGCGGGATTCATTAACTAAGAAATATTAAAATCAGATGGAAACAGCAGAAAACAAGTACATCACCGTTGCATACAGACTATATACAATGGAAGATGGTGAAAAAGAATTGTTCGAAGAAGCAAAAGCCGATCATCCTTTCCAATTTATTTCCGGATTGGGAACAACGCTTGAAGATTTCGAAAATCAGATAACGGTTTTGTCGAAAGGAGATAAGTTCGATTTTACCATTCCTGCCGACAAAGCGTACGGAGAGTATGACGAGCAACATGTCATCGAACTCCCCAAGCACATCTTCGAAGTAGACGGCGCATTCGACAAAGAACGCGTTAAAGAAGGAAACATCGTACCTCTTATGACCGCAGACGGACAGCAGGTAAACGCAAGCGTAGTAGAAATCAAAGAAGACGTAGTGGTAGTAGACCTGAATCACCCTTTGGCAGGAGCCAGCTTGATTTTCGAAGGAGAGGTGATTGAAAACCGTCCTGCCACGAATGAAGAGATTCAGGAACTGGTAAAGATGATGAGCGGCGACGGTTGTGGATGTGGAAGTTGCGGTGATCACGGATGCGGCGATGGCTGCGGATGCGAAGAAAACAGTTGCGGATGCGGAAGCGACTGCGGTTGTGAAGGAAGCTGCCACTAAACCCGTGCTAATCTACTTTTAGATGCGGCCAACAAGTTTATGCGAACAGCCGGATTACCTGTCCGGGTAGCCGAACTTGTAGATAAAACCGGAACTAATTCATTTTAAACCTTACCCAAGTTTACTAACTTTAGCGTATTCTTGGGTAAGTTCGTATGCATGACCGCCCGAGAATGGCGGGTTTTATTTATGCGTCATAATATCCAACACCATCTTATCTGTTTCATTCATTCCTTTCGAACCTATTTGGGTCAAGTTACGAATACTTTGATCCACATCTTCATCAATAATCCCCTCTACAGAAGTGACACAACGGTCTTCCATCGCCATCATTGCCGACAATACAGCTGTAGAAACTCCTGTCGTCACTTTCAAGGCACAACTCGGTTTCGCCCCGTCGCAAATCATTCCCGTTAGGTTTGCAATCATATTTTGAACGGCAAAAGCCACTCGGTCATAATCCCCTCCCATCAACCAGGTTATTCCGCAACTGGATCCCGTAGCTGCCACTACGCAACCGCAAAGAGCTGACAAGCGTCCCAAGCTTTGCTTGATGTAAATAACCGTCAGGTGGCTAAGCACCAAAGCGCGAATCAACTCTTCTTCGGTCTTGCCGTTTTCTTCGGCATAAATCACCACCGGCAACGTAGCAGAGATTCCTTGATTTCCGCTGCCCGAATTGCTCATTACGGGAATCATTGCGCCTGCCATACGCGCGTCGCATGCACCTGAGGTATAAGAAAGAATACGTGAAAACACAGTATCGCCCAGCACTTTACTCCTCTGTGTTCCACAAAGCATTTTACCCAACGAGTGTCCGTAATCGCCCTTGAAAGACTGCTCCGCCGCTGCTTTATTCAAACGAGCCGTATCCAGAATAAAACGAATATCGTCCAACGGAGCGGTCAATGCGAACTCGTACACCTTACGCAGGTTGAGGTCGAGCGTATGCCCGTTGTCTTCTTCCTGAGGCACCTGCTGCACATCAAGCAGCACTTCGCCATCACAAGCCAGATAAACGAACGAAGTATGCCCGCCTGCAATAATGGCAGTGGATTTCCGTCCGTTTGCCTCGCAAATCGCTTCAATATAAAGCTTTTCGGATATGTCTTTTTTCAAAGCGATACGAATGCGTTTCTCATCGATTAAGTGTTTGCCGCATTCTACCGCTTCAGGCGTGCAGTCTTTCAGCACTTCCAGCTGGTAAGCGGATTTACCGATCAAAGCTCCCAAAGCTACGGCTATGGGAAGCCCGATCATTCCCGTCCCCGGTATTCCCACTCCCATCGCGTTCTTCAGAACATTGGCACTCAAGAATACATTCACCCGTTCAGGCTTACAATCCAATAATTCGGCAGCCTTGGCAACACACAGAGCAACCGCTATCGGTTCGGTACAGCCGATAGCAGGAACCACTTCTTCCTTTATCAGCTCTATAATCTGTTTTCTTTCTGATTCGGTCATAAAGGTTTTGTTTATTCAGCTACAAAAATAGGAAATAATAGATTGATATGTATATTTTCTGCATCTTTATCTTTTTACTTTCAGGGATCAAGAAAGATTTCCCAGCCGATATAACCCCACGGGCGTATATCATTCGATTCAAAATCAGGAGTTAGCAGAAATAACCAAAGACTCTCATAAACCTCACAATACCGGCTCGTCCTCCGGACCTGCATCGGTTTCCAGATCTGCATACCATCAACAAGGGTTTCACCGTTTGCTCACTCAGCCTACAAAGAAGTAAAACAAAAGATTCAACTCCCAAAAGATGAAACAACAAAAATCAACCGAAATAGATTGAAATAGAAAATTCAACCGAAATAAGTTGATAATACGAAGAGTGTTATTATATTTGCTAACAAATCAAGCAAGAAAAAAGCTATGGACATAAAAGGAGTAATTACCGGAGACATTGTAGGTTCCACACATATCGCAACAAAGTGGCGGGAACCGCTATTGAACGATATACACGACACCATCACCGAACTGACGCAGATAGACTCTTCTCTAAGAATAGAATTCTACAGAGGAGACAGTTTTCAGATTGTTTCCGGAAACCCGCAAGAGACTCTCAGAATTGCCATTCTTTTACGAGCTCGCCTTATCAGCAGCACCCCGAAAGGAATGCCATCCTGGGACGCTCGCCTGTCGATAGGCATAGGCGAAGTATCTTTCACCTCAGAACATATCGTCACTTCCGACGGGGAAGCTTTCCAGCTCTCAGGAAGAGGCTTGGACGAAATCGGCAAACAAAGACTGCAAATAAAAACCAAATGGGAGACAGTAAACGAAGAACTTAAAGTAAACACATCGTTTGCCGACGACATTATTTCCGGCTGGAGTGTCACGCAGTCGAAAGCGGTTTATTACGCATTGCTCAATCGGGCAGCAACACAAAAAGAAATCGGGCAGCAAATCGGGAGTTCATATCAAAATGTAAGCAAGCTATTGGTAAATGCCAAAATCTCACTGATAGAAATGTATATAGACCGGTATTCAACACTTATTCAAAAGAAGTTATCAATATGCACACATTAACGCTCATCAAACTGCTATTCGCTCACTTCATTACCGACTTCGCACTTCAGCCCAAAAAGCTGCTTGAAGCAAAGAAAGGAAAAGGGCTTCAAAGACATCTCGCCCTTTTCATCCACAGTCTTCTTCATGCGGCAATGGTTTACATCGTACTCGGGGAATGGACAAACTGGATTGTCCCCACCATCATCCTGCTGAGCCACTGGGCTATCGACTGGTTTAAAGTATGCCGTCCCCAAGAGACTATACACATGTTTCTTTCAGACCAAGCCGCCCACATCACCGTCATCGGCTTTATATGGCTTCTCCTCTTCTCCGGAAACGCAACCTTAAAAGATTGGCTCGAACAAAATTGGAACAACAGAAGTTTTTGGATAATTGTCACTGCATACATATTCATATTGCATCCCACTTCCATTCTATTGGGGCAGTTTATCAAAAGATGGATCCCTCACCCTCCCAAACAAGAAGAACAACAAAGCCCGGAGCTTAAAAAAGACATTGAGGAAAAGAGTCTGCCGCAAGCGGGAAAATGGATAGGCTATTTTGAACGCATACTGATACTGACCTTTATACTGACTCACCATTACGAAGGGATAGGTTTCCTCCTGGCTGCAAAGTCTATTTTCCGGTTCGGAGAATTAAGCAAACCGTCCGAAATAAAAAATACGGAATACGTACTGGTGGGCACGCTTGCCAGTTTCACCATTGCCTGCCTCGTAGGAGTTATAGCGGAAAAGCTGCTTTAAAATACTGTTTACACCACCCCGACTGTAGCAGAAGTATTATAAAGAAAAAGAAAGAGGATATCCTTTTCGGAAACCCTCTTCTCATGTGACCCCGGTGCGATTCAAACGCACGACCTTCAGAACCGGAATCTGACGCTCTATTCACTAAGCTACGGAGCCATTCTTTTTCTAATGCGAGGGCAAAAGTAGAAAAAAACTTCGCATTTTCCTAATGATTTTTTCTTTTTTATACTCCCCAAAACATAAATCTCTCTGTAGCAGTTGATATTTTGAAACGTCTAAAAGGGAATACTTAATCAAATTGACAATCTTTTAGAGAAAACAAAATACATCTATCAATATAATTTCTACCTTTGCCGACAAATAACATTTTAGGATATATGAGTTACTTAATAAAGCCTCAAAACTATAAACCTCTGCTCGATTTAAAACAAACCGAACTGGGAATAAAGAAAATAAAAGAGTTTTTCCAACTCAACCTGTCGTCGGAACTACGCCTTCGCCGTGTCACAGCCCCTCTCTTCGTACTGAAAGGGATGGGAATCAACGATGATTTGAACGGAATAGAGCGACCGGTTTCTTTCCCGATCAAAGATTTGGGAGATGCGAAGGCCGAAGTAGTACACTCGCTAGCCAAATGGAAAAGATTGACTCTGGCCGATTACAACATCGAACCGGGATACGGCATTTATACCGATATGAATGCTATCCGCGCAGATGAGGAGTTGGGAAACCTTCATTCGCTTTATGTCGATCAGTGGGACTGGGAGCGGGTGATAACGGATGAAGACAGAAACATAAATTTTCTGAAAGAGATTGTCAACCGCATCTATGCAGCCATGATCCGCACAGAATATATGGTGTACGAAATGTATCCACAAATCAAACCTTGCCTGCCCCCGAAGCTGCATTTTATTCATGCCGAAGAGTTGTACCGGCTCTACTCGAAGCTGGAGCCGAAGGATAGGGAACATGCCATCTGTCAGAAGTACGGAGCGGTGTTCATCATCGGCATTGGTTGCGAGCTGAGCGACGGGCAAAAGCACGACGGACGCGCACCGGACTACGACGACTATACTACAAAGGGGTTGAACGACTTGCCCGGGCTAAACGGCGATTTGCTGCTTTGGGACGAAGTGTTGCAACGTTCCATCGAACTTTCATCCATGGGAATCCGTGTGAACAAAGAGGTGTTGCTGCAACAGCTTAAGGAAAAGAACGAAGAAAGCAGGCTCGAACTATACTTCCACAAGCGGCTGATAAACGGAACGCTTCCTCTTTCCATCGGCGGAGGCATCGGACAATCGCGCCTTTGCATGTATTATCTTCGCAAAGCCCACATCGGAGAGATACAAGCCAGCATTTGGCCCGATGAAATGCGCCAAAAATGTGAAGAACTCGACATACATCTTATTTAGCCATGAACGTTCAGATAGAAGAAAGCTGGAAAAAACGCTTACAACCGGAATTTGAGAAAGACTACTTCCGCGCCTTGACGGAATTCGTCAGAAATGAATACACCCAACACCGGATATTTCCACCGGGAAGACTGATATTCAACGCTTTCAACCTTTGCCCGTTCGACCGGGTGAAAGTTGTGATCATCGGGCAAGATCCGTACCACGGACCGGGACAAGCGCACGGTTTGTGCTTCTCGGTGAACGACGGCATTCCCTTTCCCCCTTCACTAGTCAACATTTTCAAAGAAATAAAAGCGGATACGGGCACCGAACCACCCGCTACAGGCAATCTCACCCGATGGGCAGAACAAGGAATACTCTTGCTCAACGCTACGCTTACTGTAAGGGCGCACCAAGCCGGCTCTCATCAAAACCGTGGATGGGAAACGTTTACCGATGCCGCCATACGCTCTCTGGCAGAAGAGAAAGAACATTTGGTATTCATCTTATGGGGATCATACGCGCAACGGAAAGGAGCTTTCATCAACCGGAGCAGACACTTGGTACTCACTTCGGCACATCCGTCTCCGCTTTCCGCCTACAACGGTTTCTTCGGCAACAAGCATTTCAGCCAAACAAACGAATACTTAAAGGCACACGGAGAAAGCGAAATAGTCTGGTAACAGAAACCACCATCTTTCAACAAACTTATGGTAAGATAGCTCCATACCTATACAGAAACAGACATTGCCCGAGTCACATGCCTGCCTGTCAGCCAATTCAAAACTTTTTAAAAGATTCAAAATCAAAAATTCGGTTTGAGAGAACCTCTTCTGCTTTGATTGTTGGCTGATAGAAAAAAAAAGAGTAATTTTGCCGCTGTATACAAAACATCAATTCTATCATTCATGAGCAACCAACGATACATGATGAGAGGCGTCAGCGCATCCAAAGAAGATGTGCACAATGCCATCAAGAACATAGACAAAGGAATCTTCCCGAAAGCTTTTTGTAAAATCATTCCCGATATATTGGGAGGCGATCCCGAATATTGCAACATCATGCATGCCGACGGCGCCGGAACAAAATCGTCGCTGGCATATATGTATTGGAAAGAAACGGGCGACTTGTCCGTATGGAAAGGAATCGCACAAGACGCGCTGATCATGAACATCGACGACTTGCTCTGCGTGGGAGCGGTAGACAATATCCTGGTTTCTTCTACCATCGGGCGCAACAAGTTGCTGATTCCGGGCGAAGTGATTTCCGCCATCATCAACGGAACGGACGAACTTCTGGCCGAACTCCGCGAAATGGGGGTAGGTGTATATGCAACCGGCGGAGAAACGGCCGACGTGGGCGACTTGGTACGCACCATCATTGTCGACTCTACAGTGACCTGCCGCATGAAACGATCGGATGTGATAGACAACGCCAACATCCGGCCGGGCGATGTCATCGTAGGACTGGCCTCTTACGGAAAAGCGACTTACGAGAAAGAGTATAACGGAGGTATGGGCAGCAACGGATTAACGAGTGCCCGCCACGATGTATTCGGCAAATATCTTGCGGCGAAGTATCCCGAAAGCTACGACGCGGCCGTGCCCGAAGAGTTGGTATATTCGGGAAAGCTGAATTTGACCGATGCGGTGGAAGACTCTCCGCTGAATGCGGGAAAACTGGTGCTCTCTCCTACCCGTACATACGCGCCCGTAGTGAAGAAACTCCTCGATGCCCTGCGTCCGGAAATACACGGAATGGTGCACTGCTCAGGCGGAGCGCAAACCAAAATCCTGCACTTCGTAGACGAGGTACGCGTGGTGAAAGACAATCTTTTCCCTGTTCCTCCTTTATTCAGAACCATTCAGGAGCAAAGCGGAACGGACTGGTCGGAAATGTACAAAGTATTCAATATGGGGCACCGCCTCGAAGTTTATCTTTCGCCCGAACACGCCGCGGAAGTCATCGCCATTTCCGAGTCTTTCGGCATTCCCGCGCAAATTGTCGGACGAGTGGAGGCAAGCGACCGAAAAGAATTGATCATTCAAAGCGAATTCGGAGAGTTCAGATATTGAATGCTCCGCCGGCAACCGGCATCATTCGCACCACAGAAAGCGCTTCATGCCCATGCCTATTTAAAGACAATGTTGCAAACAGAGTAATCGATTCCGCAACATACTTATAAGTTGCCAAACAGGCACATACAGCAGTTTTACCGGACCTGCAAAGGGAAACTACCAACATAGATATACAAAGAATGGCAGACAACAATACTATATTAGAAAAGCTCGACGGACTTGTAGCCCGTTTCGAAGAGATTTCCACATTAATCACCGACCCGGCAGTGATTGCCGACCAGAAACGCTACGTCAAACTGACCAAAGAGTACAAAGAGCTGGACGACTTGATGAAAGCCCGTAAGGAATACATCCAGTTGCTGGGCAACATCGAAGAAGCCAAAAACATCCTTTCCAACGAATCGGACGCGGACATGCGCGAGATGGCGAAAGAAGAGATGGACAGCAGTCAGGAGCGACTTCCTTTGCTGGAAGAAGAAATAAAGCTGATGCTCGTACCCGCCGATCCGCAAGACGGGAAGAATGCCATTCTCGAGATACGGGGAGGCGCAGGCGGCGACGAAGCAGCTATCTTCGCCGGAGACCTTTTCCGTATGTATGCCAAATATTGCGAAACCAAAGGGTGGAAGCTTGAAGTGTCGAGCGCCAACGAGGGCACATCCGGAGGATACAAGGAGATTGTTTGCAGCGTAACGGGCGAGAATGTATACGGAACACTGAAATACGAGTCGGGCGTGCACCGCGTACAGCGTGTTCCCGCCACTGAAACACAGGGACGTGTACATACGTCGGCAGCATCGGTAGCCGTGCTGCCCGAAGCGGAAGAGTTCGACGTGGTGATCAACGAAGGAGAAATCAAATGGGATACGTTCCGAAGCGGCGGCGCCGGCGGACAAAACGTAAACAAGGTAGAGTCGGGCGTACGTCTGCGTTACGTTTGGAAGAATCCCAACACGGGAGTTTCCGAGGAAATCCTCATCGAATGTACCGAAACCCGCGACCAGCCGAAGAACAAGGAACGCGCCTTGGCCCGTCTCCGCACGTTCATCTACGACAAAGAGCACCAGAAATACATCGATGATATCGCTTCCAAGCGCAAAACGATGGTTTCCACCGGCGACCGTTCGGCAAAGATACGCACTTACAACTATCCGCAGGGGCGCATCACCGACCATCGCATCAATTATACCATATATAATCTTTCGGCTTTTATGGACGGAGACATCCAAGACTGCATCGATCACCTGATTGTGGCTGAGAATGCGGAAAGACTGAAAGAAAGCGAACTTTAAAAAAAACAGCAATATTATCATGAACAAGCAGCAGTTATTCGAAAACATCAAACGCAAGAAGTCATTTCTTTGCGTGGGACTGGACACCGATATCAAGAAAATCCCCCAGCACTTGCTCAAAGAGGACGACCCGATATTCGCTTTCAACAAAGCCATTATCGACGCAACGGCCGATTTGTGCATCGCCTACAAGCCCAATTTGGCTTTTTACGAAAGCATGGGAGTAAAAGGATGGATTGCTTTCGAGAAGACCGTTCAATACATTAAAAAGAATTATCCGGACCAGTTCATTATCGCAGACGCCAAACGCGGCGATATCGGCAACACTTCGGCGATGTATGCCCGTACATTCTTCGACGAGCTGGATATCGACTCGGTGACCGTAGCCCCGTACATGGGAGAAGACAGCGTAACTCCTTTTCTTTCGTACAAAGGGAAATGGGTGATTCTATTGGCGCTTACTTCGAACAAGGGCTCTCACGATTTTCAGCTGACGGAAGACGCAAACGGCGAACGCCTGTTCGAGAAAGTATTGCGTAAATCGCAGGCATGGGGCGGAGACGACAGCATGATGTATGTAGTAGGAGCTACGCAGGGACGGGCTTTCGAAGACATTCGCCGGATTGTTCCCAATCATTTCCTGCTCGTTCCCGGCGTAGGTGCGCAAGGCGGATCTCTCGAAGAGGTATGCAAATACGGGATGAACGGCACTTGCGGATTGATTGTAAACTCTTCACGCGGCATCATTTATGCCGACAATGGCGAAAAGTTCGCCGAAGCCGCCCGTACCGCCGCTCTGGAAGTACAGAAGCAGATGGAAGAACAATTGAAAGCGATAATCAAATGATTCGTGACGAGGATGTTGTTGCTCCATTAACCCGTTAAATATCGAAATTGTGATCCACGAAAGAAAGATAATCAACGATCCGGTATTCGGATTTATCCATATCCCGAAAGGACTCTTATACAACATTGTCCGCCACCCCCTGTTGCAGCGTCTCAACCGCATCAAGCAGGTAGGATTGTCTTCGGTGGTATATCCGGGAGCACAGCACACCCGCTTTCAGCACTCGTTGGGAGCTTTCCACCTCATGAGCGAAGCAATCACCCAACTGACATCGAAAGGCCATTTTATCTTCGACAGCGAAGCGGAAGCCGTGCAGGCGGCCATTCTGCTCCACGATATCGGTCACGGGCCTTTCTCGCATGTGCTCGAAGATACGATCGTGAAAGGAGTGTCTCACGAAGAGGTTTCACTCATGCTCATGGAGCGTATGAACAAAGAGATGAACGGACAGCTCAGTCTCGCCATTCAGATTTTTAAGGACGAATACCCCAAACGCTTCCTGCACCAGCTCGTCAGCGGACAACTCGACATGGACAGGCTCGATTATCTCCGCCGCGACAGTTTCTACACGGGAGTCACCGAAGGGAATATCGGTTCGGCGCGTATCATCAAGATGCTCGATGTGGCAGACGACCATCTGGTTGTCGAATCCAAAGGCATCTATTCCATAGAAAACTTCCTGACCGCACGTCGGCTGATGTATTGGCAGGTATATCTGCATAAGACATCCGTAGGTTACGAGCGCATGCTCATCAGCGCCTTATTGCGTGCCAAAGAGCTGGCATCGCAAGGTGTGGAGCTGTTTGCCTCTCCCTCGTTGCATTTCTTCCTGTACAACAACATCGACCATTCGGAGTTTTACAACAACCCCGAATGCCTGGAGCATTTCATCCAATTGGACGATAACGACATATGGACAGCCTTGAAAGTATGGAGCACACACTCCGACAAAGTTCTCGCCGTTTTAAGCCAAGGCATGATCAACCGGAACGTTTTTAAAGTGGAAGTTACATCCGAACCCGCCGGTGAAGAGAGAAAACAAGAACTCATATCACGAATCAGCCGGCAGCTGAACATCTCACTTTCCGAAGCAAGCTATTTCGTCTCTACCCCCGGCATCGAAAGAAATATGTATAATCCCGCAGACGACAGTATCGACATTATCTACAAAGACGGAACAATAAAGAACATCGCCGAAGCATCGGACATGTTGAACATCTCGTTACTGTCGAAAAAGGTAAAAAAATACTATCTCTGCTATCAGCGATTAGACAGGTAACTATAAAATAATCATTCCGGAATACGGAAATATGGAAAAAAAGTCCGTTATTTGTGGACTAATTTAATTTTAAAATAAAGATATGGAGTTTTCGGCTAAGCAAATTGCTGCATTTATCCAAGGGGAAATCGTAGGAGATGAAAATGCGACGGTCCATACATTCGCTAAAATAGAAGAGGGAATGCCCGGAGCTATTTCTTTCTTATCGAACCCCAAATATACACCTTATATATATGAGACGCAATCCAGCATCGTACTGGTGAACAAAGATTTCATTCCCGAACATGAGATAAAAACCACTCTCATCAAAGTAGACAATGCCTACGAAAGTCTGGCAAAGCTACTTAATCTCTACGAAATGAGCAAGCCAAAGAAACAGGGGATCGATCCCCTGGCTTTTGTCGCTCCCGGCGCGAAAGTGGGCGAAAATGTATATATCGGCGCTTTTGCCTATATCGGTGAGAATGCGGAAATCGGAAACAATACTCAGATCTATCCGCACACCTTTGTGGGCGACGGCGTTAAAATAGGCGACAACTGCCTGCTTTATTCGAATGTCAACGTTTATCACGACTGCCGCATCGGCAACGAATGTATTCTTCATTCGGGAGCTGTGATCGGTGCCGACGGATTCGGATTCGCTCCCACTCCGAACGGATACGACAAGATACCGCAAATCGGTATCGTTGTCCTGGAAGATAAGGTAGATATAGGAGCAAACACTTGCATAGACCGTGCGACGATGGGCGCTACAATCATACACAGCGGCGCGAAGATAGACAATCTTGTACAGATTGCCCACAACGATGAAATCGGTTCGCACACCGTGATGGCCGCCCAAGTGGGCATCGCCGGTTCTACCAAGATAGGAGAATGGTGCATGTTCGGCGGGCAGGTAGGCATTGCCGGACATATTACGATAGGAGACCGTGTAAATCTCGGCGCTCAATCGGGCGTTCCCGGAAGCATCAAATCCGACAGCCAGCTGATAGGCACTCCTCCTATGGAACCCAAGCCGTATTTCAAGGCAGCGGTCATGTCGAAAAAATTGCCGGACATGTACACTGAGTTGAGCAGTCTGCGCAAAGAGTTAGAAGAATTAAAACAACTACTAAACAAATAGCCAATGTTGAAACAAAAAACGCTGAAAGATAGCTTTTCACTGAGCGGAAAAGGTCTTCACACTGGACTTGATCTTACCGTAACATTCAATCCAGCTCCCGATAACCATGGATATAAGATCCAACGTCTCGACTTGGAGGGACATCCGATTATCGATGCTGTGGCCGATAATGTGACGGAAACTACCCGTGGAACGGTATTATCGAAAAACGGAGTCAAAGTAAGCACTATAGAACACGGGATGGCAGCCCTTTATGCTTTGGGAATAGACAACTGCCTCATTCAGGTCAACGGGCCGGAATTCCCCATTCTCGACGGTAGCGCGCAGTATTACGTGCAGGAAATAGAGCGCGTAGGAACGGAAGAGCAGAATGCGGTAAAAGACTTCTATATCATCAAATCGAAAATAGAAGTCCGTGACGAATCAACAGGTTCATCCATCATCGTGCTCCCCGACGAGAATTTCAGCCTGAACGTTCTGGTGTCTTACGATTCTACCATCATACCGAATCAGTTCGCCACGCTCGAAGATATGGACAAATTCAAAGACGAAGTGGCAGCCAGCCGTACTTTCGTTTTTGTCCGCGAAATAGAGCCGTTGCTGTCGGCAGGACTCATCAAAGGGGGCGACCTGGACAACGCAATCGTTATTTACGAGCGCAAAATGTCGCAGGAGAACTTCGACAAACTGGCGGACATCATGGGAGTATCCCGCATGAATGCCGACCAACTGGGTTATATCAACCATAAACCATTGGTATGGCCCAACGAATGCGCCCGCCACAAATTGCTGGACGTAATCGGCGACCTTGCACTTATCGGCAAGCCGATTAAAGGACGCATCATCGCCACCCGTCCGGGACACACGATCAACAACAAATTCGCCCGCCAGATGCGGAAAGAAATCCGCCTGCACGATATTCAGGCGCCTGCTTACGATTGCAGCGCCGAACCGATAATGGATGTGAACCGCATCCGCGAGTTGCTTCCCCACCGTTATCCTTTCCAATTGGTGGACAAAGTAATCGAAATCGGCGCCAACTACATCGTAGGTGTTAAAAATATCACCTCCAACGAGCCTTTCTTCCAGGGACACTTCCCGCAAGAACCTGTCATGCCGGGTGTTCTTCAGGTAGAAGCAATGGCGCAGGTAGGCGGTTTGCTCGTACTGAATTCGGTAGACGAGGCAGAGCGTTACTCTACCTACTTCATGAAAATAGACGGTGTGAAGTTTCGCCAGAAAGTAGTTCCGGGCGACACACTCGTTTTCCGTGTAGAACTGCTGGCTCCGATCCGTCGAGGCATTTCCACCATGAAAGGATACGCTTTTGTCGGTGAAAAAATAGTTTGTGAGGCGGAATTCATGGCGCAAATAGTAAAAAACAAATAACATATTCCCAATCAGTTATGATAAGTCCCTTAGCTTATATACACCCCGAAGCAAAGATAGGAGAGAACGTAGAAATCGCACCTTTCGTATACATCGATAAGAACGTAGTGATAGGCGACAACAACAAGATCATGGCCAATGCCAATATCTTGTACGGTTCGCGCATAGGAAACGGAAATACAATATTTCCGGGCGCGGTAATCGGAGCCATTCCGCAAGACCTCAAGTTTCGCGGCGAAGAAACCACGGCGGAGATCGGAGACAATAACCTGATCCGCGAAAACGTAACCATCAACCGAGGAACCTCTGCAAAAGGACGAACCGTAGTGGGAAGCAACAACCTGCTGATGGAAAGCGCACATGTGGCTCACGACGCGATTATAGGAAACGGCTGCATCATCGGCAACTCTACCAAGATGGCCGGAGAAATTGTCATCGACGATAACGCGATAGTGAGCGCGAACGTGCTGATGCACCAGTTCTGCCACGTGGGCGGATATGTGATGATACAGGGCGGCTCGCGTTTCAGCAAAGATATTCCTCCTTACATCATCGCAGGACGCGAACCCATCGCATTCTCGGGTATCAATATCATCGGACTGCGCCGCCGCGGATTCTCTAACGAAACGATAGAAAGTATTCACAACGCATACCGCATCATTTATCAAAGCGGGCTCAACACAAGCGACGCTTTGAAAAAGATCGAAGATGAGTTTGAAAAGACGAACGAAATCAATTATATCATCAATTTCATCCGAAGTTCGGAACGCGGAATCATCAAATAAGAACTCAAAAAACTAAGGCAACATGATATACAGATTTACAATCATATCTGATGAAGCCGACGACTTTGTCAGAGAAATACAGATTGATCCGGAAGCTACATTCTTCGACTTTCACAAGGCGATACTGGAGTGTACCGGTTACACCGACGACCAGATGACTTCGTTCTTCATCTGCGACGACGACTGGGAGAAAGACAAAGAAGTGACATTGGAAGAGATGGATGACAATCCGGAAATGGACAGTTGGGTGATGAAAGACACGGTGGTCAGCGAACTGGTAGAAGACGAAAAGCAGAAGTTGCTGTACGTGTTCGACTACATGACGGAACGTTGCTTCTTCATCGAATTGTCCGAAATCATCACCGGAAAAGACATCAAAGGAGCTAAATGCACCAAAAAAAGCGGAGAAGCACCCAAACAGACTGTCGATTTCGAAGAGATGGCCTCAACGGGCAACTCGCTCGATCTGGACGAAAGTTTCTACGGAGACCAGGATTTCGACATGGAAGATTTCGATCAGGAGGGATTCGATATGGGAGGAGATGCCGGCGGATCTTTCGATGACGACAAATATTGAGCAACGGACATTTGACTTAAAATTTCCATCGTATTGGGTACTCTCATCGTCCTCATAGGTCCTACCGGAGTAGGAAAGACAGAATTAAGCCTTCGGTTAGCCGAAGGCTTTCAAACTTCTATTGTTTCGGCCGATTCCAGGCAGCTTTATGCCGACCTGAAAATCGGGACAGCCGCCCCCACTGAGGAACAATTGAAAAGAGTTCCCCATTATCTCGTCGGCACACTGCGGCTGACCGACTACTACAGTGCCGCGCAATACGAAGCGGAAGCGATGGAAATTCTCAACCGGCTATTCACCCGGCGAGACGTGGTGATTCTTACAGGCGGATCGATGATGTATGTGGATGCCGTCTGCAAAGGAATCGACGATATTCCCACCGTGGATGAAGATACGCGCCGGACTATGCTGCAAAGATATGAGACGGAAGGATTGGAACCACTCTGTGCCGAGCTCCGCCTCCTCGATCCGGAGTATTACCGCATCGTAGACCTGAAGAATCCCAAGCGCGTGATCCATGCGCTCGAAATCTGCTACATGACGGGGCGTACCTATACTTCTTTCCGCACCCGGCAGACAAAGGAACGTCCGTTCCGCATCTTGAAAATAGGATTAAAGCGCGACCGCGAAGAACTTTACGGGCGTATCAACCAACGGGTGGACGAAATGATGAAAGACGGGCTGCTGGACGAGGTTCGTTCGGTGCTTCCTTACCGCCACCTGAACTCGCTCAACACAGTAGGCTACAAAGAACTCTTCAAATATCTCGACGGCGAATGGGAACTCCCGTTCGCTATTGAAAAAATCAAGCAAAATTCCCGCATTTACTCCCGCAAACAGATGACATGGTTCAAGCGCGACGAAGAGATACGCTGGTTCCACCCCGAACAGGAAACGGAGATTCGCGCCTATATTCAGGAAATGCTCTGACGGCGTAAAAAGGGAAAAGAGACTGTTCCCCGTTTTGCCCTTTCTCCATGCTTGATAATGGCAGTTTTCCCCACCGTTGCCGCCATGTTCTTCACAAGCTCCGGACTCAAAATACCCGCAGCCGGAGAGTCCGCCTCTTTTCCGTCGACAAAGAACAAAGGCTTATCCGTTGCCGGCACACCGATCAAAGAAACTCCCATTCGTACGTCCGGAATCCGTATGAAGATGATCGCCGAAGCCGATGACGGACAGTCCGCTCCGTAATGCTATAGTGAGAAAAAAGTTTCCCACCGGGGAAACTTTTGTTTCAATAGCGGGAAACTTTTGTTTCCCCAGTGGGAAACTATTGTTTCATCGGTGGGAAACTATTGTTTCATCGGTGGGAAACTAAATGAAACATACGGCTTAAGAGTCAACACAGTGTTTTTAGTTGACCACTTTACAGCTTATTTGCAAAGTCGGTTGACTCAGTTAATACTTATTTTTATTAGAAGTTGACGCTCGTTTGGGCTTATCCGAGTCGAAGAACTGATACGGCAACATCCTGTCGGGCCTCTTACGAGTCAACACTGTGTTTATTTGAGGACTGTCGGCGCAATATCCTGCGTGGCGAAGTAAATCTTTCTCCCACACAAAGAAATTCTTCCGTTTGAATGAAAAGATGATTTTACAATCCGTCCGATACGGAAGCTATCCGCAAATCTTATCGAATATGAAATGCCCGATGAAGAACAAATCGGCCATGAAGACAAAACTGAATATCAGAAAAGTAAAGCAGGTGCTCCAACGAGCGCCTTTCTCCTCCCCTCCCCGCTTGATGCGGAGCAGCGAGCTGTACAAACAGTCGCCGGCTATGAAAAGCACGAAAATACTCGGTATCAGGTCTCCCCATGAAGTAAGCCACAAGCGATCTCCTTTCCCCATGAGGAATGTCAACACCACCGCCAATAGAAAGACAGAGGCGTATTGCAGATCTTTTCGTTTCGAGTTCATAACGTCCGGTTCTAAAGGTTTATAGACAAAGATAAAAAATCTCCATCAATAATCCATCATACAAGCCGATAAAAACAAAGCATGTTTTGCCGAATCTAAGTTTATTGTTACTTTTGCAGGTATGAATAAAAAAATATAACTACTATATCAGAACCATGAAGAAGATAAGTATCGCCCTTTTTCTCTGCCTGCTTTGCCTCGCCGGAATGGCGCAAGGCAGAAAGAACCTGAGTCTGGAAGAAGTGACATCGGGACGTTTTCGACCGGAAAACATATACGGAGTAATCCCGATGCCGGACGGAGAATATTATACACAGATGAACGACAGCCGTACGCAAATCGTGAAATACTCGTTCAAAACGGGCGAAAAAGTAGAAGTGCTGTTCGATGTTTCCACAGCCCGCGAATGCGACTTCAAGCATTTCGACAGTTACCGGTTTTCACCCGACGGACAGAAACTGCTGATCGCAACAGAAACCCAACCTGTGTATCGACACTCGTATACGGCCGTGCACTATATCTATCCGCTCAAACGGAACGATAAGGGAGCAACCACGCACAACATCATCGAAAAGCTATCCGACGGAGGACCTCAGCAGGTTCCGGTCTTTTCGCCCGACGGAACAATGGTTGCCTTCGTACGGGAGAACAACATCTTCCTTGTGAAATTACTTTACGGCAACAGCGAAAGCCAAGTGACCGAAGACGGTAAAAGAAACGCTGTGCTGAACGGAATCCCCGACTGGGTATATGAAGAAGAATTCAGCTTCAACCGGGCATTGGAGTTCAGCGCCGACAATACGATGATTGCCTTCGTACGCTTCGACGAATCGGCGGTTCCCTCCTACTCCTTCCCGCTGTTTGCCGGACAGTCGCCTCATCTCAGGCAGTTTGACGACTATCCGGGCGAATACGTCTACAAGTATCCGAAAGCGGGATATCCTAATTCGAAGGTAGAAGTACGCACGTTCGACATAAAGTCGCGCGTCACCCGCACCATGAAGCTGCCTCTGGATGCCGACGGATATATTCCCCGCATCCGCTTCACCCAAGATGCCGGCAAACTGGCCATCATGACGCTGAACCGCCATCAGGACCGCTTCGACCTTTATTTCGCCGATCCCCGCTCTACGCTCTGCAAACTGGTGGTACGCGACGAATCACCCTATTACATCAAAGAGAATGTTTTCGATAATATCCGCTTCTATCCCGAAGGCTTCAGCATGCTTAGCGAACGCGACGGATACAGCCATTTATACTGGTACAGCATGGGCGGAAACCTCATCAAGAAAGTAACCGACGGCAAGTACGAAGTAAAAGAATTTTTGGGATACGACGCAACCGACGGCAGCTTCTACTACACCGCCAACGAAGAAAGTCCGATGCGTAAAGCCGTTTACAAAACGGACAAGAAAGGGAAGAAAACCAAACTCTCGCAGCACGAAGGCACCAACACGCCGCTGTTCAGCCAAACGATGAAGCACTACATGAACAAGTTCTCCGACCTGAAAACTCCCCTGCTCATCACGCTGAACGACAACAACGGGAAAACGCTGAAAACACTCGCAGACAATAAGGAGCTGAGGCAGACGCTGGCAGAATACGCCATTCCGGAAAAAGAATTCTTCAGCTTCCGGACGTCCGACGGCGTGACGTTGAACGGATGGATGATGAAACCGATCGGTTTTTCGGCTTCGAAGCAATATCCGGTTCTTATGTATCAATACAGCGGACCGGGCTCTCAGGAAGTGCGCGACACTTGGAACATCAGTTGGGAAACCTACATGGCGACTCAGGGATTCGTAGTGGTTTGCGTAGACGGTCGCGGAACCGGCGGACGGGGAGAGGCATTCGAAAAATGCACTTACCTGAAGATAGGCGTACAGGAAGCCAAAGACCAAGTGGAAACCGCCCTCTATCTGGGGAACCAACCGTATGTGGACAAAGACCGTATCGGCATTTGGGGATGGAGCTACGGAGGATACATGACGCTGATGAGCATGAGCGAAGGAACGCCCGTATTCAAAGCCGGAGTCGCCGTAGCCGCTCCCACCGACTGGCGTTACTACGATTCGGTATATACCGAACGGTTCATGCGTACGCCGAAAGAGAATGCCGAAGGATATAAGGCGTCTTCGGCATTCACCCGTGCCGGGAAGCTGCATGGCAATCTCCTTTTGGTGCATGGCATGGCGGACGATAACGTTCACTTCCAGAATTGTACGGAATATGCCGAACATCTGGTGCAACTGGGCAAACAATTCGACATGCAGGTATATACCAACCGAAACCACGGCATATACGGCGGAAAAACACGCCTGCACCTGTACACACGCCTTACCAACTTCTTTAAAAACAATCTGTAATGGCTGAGAGAGTACGTAAACCGGAATGGCTAAAAATCAGCATCGGAAGCAACGAGCGGTACACCGAGACGAAAAAGATTGTCGACTCGCACTGCCTGCATACGATATGCAGCAGCGGACGTTGCCCGAACATGGGCGAATGTTGGGGGAAGGGAACAGCAACATTCATGATAGGCGGAGATATCTGTACGCGCAGTTGCAAATTCTGCAACACGCAAACGGGACGCCCGCGCCCGCTCGATGAGCGGGAACCTGTACATGTGGCGGAATCTGTGGCGCTAATGAAGCTGGGCCATGCGGTGGTAACCTCCGTCGACCGCGACGATCTTCCCGATCTGGGTGCGGAACATTGGGCACGCACCATTCGCGAAATCAAACGCCTCAACCCTCAAACCACGCTCGAAGTACTCATACCCGACTTTCAAGGACGGATGGAGCTGGTGGATAAAGTAATCGAGGCAGGGCCGGACATCATTTCACACAACATGGAGACGGTGCGACGCATCAGTCCGCACGTGCGCAGCGCAGCCGATTATGAAACCAGCCTGCGAGTCATCGGACATATATCGAAAAGCGGAACGAAATCGAAAAGCGGCATCATGGTGGGTCTGGGAGAAAGCCCGGAAGAAGTGGAAACATTAATGGACGACTTGCTGGCAGTGGGATGCGGCATCCTCACCATCGGGCAGTACCTTCAGCCTACCCGCCGGCATTATCCTGTGGCAGAGTATATTACTCCGCAACAGTTTGCACGGTACAAACAAATCGGACTGGCAAAAGGATTCAAAATTGTGGAAAGTGCCCCGCTCGTACGCTCTTCATACCATGCGGAGAAACACATCGGATGAAAAACAAAAAAGATTCATCGGTTGTTTTATGAGAAAGATCGATGCATAAAACAAAGATGAACTACAAAGGAGTACTGTCTTCCGCATTCAATATGTCACTGGGTTTTATCCCCGTTATCATATCCATTCTGCTATGTGAAATCATAACGCAAGACATCGCCGCCTATATCGGTACAGGTATCGGTATGGCGCTGATATATTTATTATCCAAACGCAAAGGAATCAGCGTACCCAATTTTATATTATGCATTTCAACGGGAGTGTTGTTTCTTCTTTCGCTGGTGAACATAATTACCCCCAATTACATTCCCGACGGTTATCTTCCTGTCACTTTGGAAGTCAGCATACTCACCTTTATGTTGATTTTATACATGCACCGGAAAAAGTTTATCAACCATTTTTTAGGCCAAATAGAAGCGTGCAACAAACGGCTGTTCGCACAAGGAGCCGAATCGGCCGTCGTATCGGCACGAATCGTTCTTTTATTCGGAGCATTGCATTTCATCGTCATGAGTATTATTCTGGCTGTACAATGTCCCATAAGCGCGACAAACACGCTTATTCTCTACCGGATATTTCCTCCTGCGGTATTCATTGCAAGCATTTTATTCAACCAAATCGCCATCCGGTATTTCAACAACCTGATGTCTCATACCGAATACGTGCCTATCGTAGACAGAAAAGGGAAAGTGATTGGGAAAAGCCTCGCCATAGAGGCAATCAACTACAAAAACGCTTACATCAACCCGGTGATACGGATAGCTGTGTCCGCCGGCGGTATGTTGTTCCTTTGCAGCAGGCCCATGTCCGCCATTCTGGATAAAGGGAAGACGGATATTCCCATGGAATGTTACCTTCGCTATGGAGAAACATTATCGGAAGGCGTAGCCCGCCTGCTGCGAAACTCGCTTCCTCAGGCACAGGAAAGCGAACCGACATTCAACATTGTATATCATTTCGAAAATGAAGTGACCAATCGGCTCATCTATCTCTTTATTATCGACCTGAAAGACGACTCGATTCTCTGCAACACGCATTTTAAGAACGGCAAATTATGGAGTTTCAAGCAGATTCAGGAGAATCTGGGCAAAGGTTTCTTCAGCAGTTGCTTCGAGGACGAATACGAACACCTGAAAGAAGTCATTTGTATAAGAGAAAAATACAAGGAATCTTAGACAGGTCGGGTACATGCCCCTTCCATTCTTTTACGCTGCGAGTCTGAATATATTCGCCTTCGCAGGTGATATCGGCAGCGATGCAAAACTTCGTTTGCGGACGGCAATGCTTCAAAATGTCGTCCACCATCTTATGATTGCGGTAAGGGGTTTCGATGAAAAGCTGCGTCTGGTTCTCGGCATAGATGCGCTGTTCCAACTGTTTCAACCGTTTGATGCGTTCGACGGGATCGATAGGCAGATAGCCGTGAAAAGCAAAGCTTTGCCCATTGAACCCCGACGCCATCACCGAAAGGATAATGGACGACGGACCTACCAAAGGGACGACTTTCAGCTTCTTGCGCTGGGCAATGGCGACTACATCCGCGCCCGGGTCGGCCACAGCGGGGCAGCCGGCTTCGGATATCACTCCCATCGAAGAGCCTGCGAGCAAAGGTTCCAGATACCCTGAAATGGCTTCGGGTGACGTATGTTTGTTCAGAGGATAGAAAGTCAGCGCGTCGATATCAATTTCACGGTCTGTTTTCTTCAGAAAACGGCGGGCCGACCGGATGTCTTCGACAATAAAATGCCGAATGTTGCGAATGATTTCTCTGTTGTAAGGCGGCAATACCCGATCGATCGGCGTATCGCCCAGCGTTACAGGCAATAGGTAAAGAGCTGTTTCCACTTTCTTGGTTTGAAGTTTAAAATAATTAAGAGTCAGGACTTCATATAGCCCGACTCTTTCAACATCTCGTGATAATCGGTCGTTTCCAGCAAGTCTTTTATTGTGGCGCGCTTATGCTTTTTCATATAAGCGGATACGATTTTCGCGCCCAACCAGATTCCCACCGACGGCGGAACGTCTTTTTCCAAGAAGTCGACAGAAGGGGCAGCCTTCATGTAATAACGGATAATCATCGGATCGCGCGCGTACAAATGGTCGTTATCACGAATATATGCCCAAACATCTTTCTCGTTCTTCTTGCACCAGGCTGTTTCTTTGGGTGAGTACCCCATCGTTTGGCCGATATCACGGTAGTCGAGCAGGCTTTGCACCACATAATTGATTTTACCGTAGTGTATCATCCAATCGACGAGGCAAGTACTTTCACAATACTCCATCCCGTAACGGCTGAGAAGATAGAATACCAAACAATCGGGCACAATCCGCTCGGGACGCATGGAACGACACTGATAGTCGTAATAAAAACGTTTGTAAAGCGGATAATCTTCTCCCATGTATTTGTCGAGACTGATTCCAAGCAGGGTATCGATCAGAATAATAGACTCGTTGAATGCGGATACTTGCGAGTAAATGAATGGCACTTGCGTGTCGGGGACTTCTTTTTTCAGCTTTCCGAAGCCTTTGGTCAGTCCTTTCTCCACCTCTTCCAAATCGGGGAATTTATGATCCACATCGTTCAGCAGGCGCAAGAGAGTAGTATCCGAATAGAAATGTTGCAGGCGTTGCGCAATGGTGTCACCGTCCACGGTCCCGATAGCCAGTACGTCTTCAATCAGGATTTTAGTGGGCAACTGATAATCCATCGTTATTTTCTGCATAGCAGAAAAACTGTTGGAGCGAACATACTCGCCCAACAGCTTGTCATATCTCAAGACCGAAATCTCTTCTTTCCGGTCTGTCATTTTCCCGGAGCCTATCCGGCAAGAGCCGAGAAGGATGGCCATCCCTACTATAAGAAGAGTATTCCGTTTCTTCATCTTTACTTATCCGTAAATGATGTTGCCTTCTTCGTCTTTGTACTCATCCAATCCCTTCTCGTAGGTAGCCATCGCCCGAAGACTCATTCCGATACTGGAGAATCCTCCGTCGTGGAACAAATTCTGCATGGTCACTTTACGTGTCAGGTCGGAGAACATGACGATACAATAATCGGCACATTCTTCAGCGGAAGCGTTACCCAGCGGAGACATGCAGTTGGCAAAATCGTACAGCTTATCCATTCCTTTCACACCCGAACCGGCTGTGGTAAACGTAGGCGATTGCGAAATAGTATTCACACGTACATTATGCTCGCGGCCATAAATATAACCGAAGCTGCGGGCGATGGATTCCAACAACGCTTTGGCATCCGCCATATCGTTGTAACCATAGAAGGTACGTTGTGCCGCCACATAGCTCAAAGCGACAATCGACCCGTAATCGGCAATCGCATTCAGCTTCTTCGCCGATTGAATCATCTTATGGAATGAAACGGCGGAAATATCCAACGTCTTATCCAGCATTCCGTAATCAAGATCATCGTAAGTACGCTTCTTCCGCACGTTGGGCGACATACCGATGGAGTGCAGTACGAAATCTATTTTTCCTCCCAGCACTTCCATGGAAGTCTTGAACACATTCGCCAGATCTTCCACATTAGTAGCGTCGGCGGGAATCACCCGGCAATTCAGCTTCTGAGCCAAAGCGTCGACTTCACCCATACGGATAGCCATCGGAGTATTTGATAATGTTATTGTCGCTCCTTCTTCCACCGCGCGCTCCGCCACTTTCCAAGCAATGGACTGGTCGTTCAACGCGCCGAAGATAATCCCTCTTTTTCCTTTCAACAAGTTGTAACTCATATAGTATAATAGTTAAATTTTGTGCAAAGATAGGAACTTTCTGCATAAAAACATGAGAAGTGTGCAAAAATACTCGAAAACACTCAAAGAAAGTCGACACCGGAACATAAAACCATTTTCTTTTCTACCTTTGCAAGCGAATATTTCAAAAAATTGTAATGCAAATAAAAAGCCGAATGAAAAAACTGGTCATCTTCGATCTCGACGGAACACTCCTGAATACCATAGCCGACTTGGCAAACAGTACCAATTATGCACTAAACAAACTGGGATATCCTACACATGAAGTAGCAAAATACAACTTCATGGTGGGAAACGGCATCAACAAACTGTTTGAACGGGCATTGCCCGAAGGAGAAAAAACACAGGAGAATGTCCTCCGCGTACGCAACGAATTCATCCCCTATTACGATATTCACAACGCCGACGACAGCCGTCCTTATCCGGGCATTCCCGAATTGTTGCAGTCGTTACAATCGAAAGGTATCCGAATAGCCGTAGCCTCCAACAAATATCAGGCTGCCACCGAAAAACTCATTGCCCGCTACTTCCCGGAGATACGCTTCACGGCCGTGTTCGGTCAGCGTCAAGAAATAAGCGTGAAGCCCGACCCCACCATTGTTTTTGATATTCTGAAACTGGCAAATATAAAGAAAGAAGATGTGCTTTACGTCGGCGATTCGGGAGTAGACATGCAAACAGCTGCCAATGCAGGAATCACGGCCTGCGGGGTGACATGGGGCTTCCGTCCGAGACAGGAGCTGGAGCAGTTTCATCCCGCATATATTGCAGACAGCCCGGAAAAAATAGCGGACTTGGTGTAAGCATAAAGCCGAGGGGATGATTCGGGATATGAGGATGCCTTTAAGCGTTCTTCGGAGAAAACGTATGCCGGACTGAAAACAGCACGGTATCCGGACTAAGGGTATCTTAGTGGCATATTTTCAATTGCTGTCCGTACCTCCGGCGTTTTCCCGGGAGAAAGCCTCCGTTTCCTCTTCCAGAACAGCCTGCAGGGAATCGTTGTCCATCAGGAACAAAGCCGGATATTCCTCCAGAATGCGGTC
>OHBE01000298.1_pt1 | contig 57878 bp, 59 predicted proteins | sample 1577231 | NCBI WGS metagenome assembly OHBE01 (sample SAMEA3541506, study PRJEB24748) | human gut metagenome | biome: human gut; feature: human-associated habitat; material: faeces | place: China | collected 2012 | reverse complement strand
TGGCCTCCATCTTCATCTTGTAGGCTTTGGCGCGTTCGGAGGGGAGAATGTTCTCTCGCTGGAGGTTGCTGTCCACCATGATGATGGTGGCAGCGTCCCGGTCAATGTCGCGGACAATGACGGGCATGGTGGCCAGCCCAGCCAGCTCGCAGGCGTGTTTGCGGCGGTGGCCTGCAATCAGCTCATAACCGCCGTCCTCCCGTGGCCGTGCCAGCGCGGGGACGAGGACGCCGTATTCCTTGACGCTTTCGGCGGTTTCCTGCATGGACGCATCCTCTCGCACCTGAAAGGGATGATCCGGGAACGGGTGCAGCTCGGAGAGCGGGATTTGGACGACAACCTCCTGCGGCGGTTTCAGTTTTTTGGATGTCGAGGGCTTTTTGCCCGGTTCTTTTTGCGCTGTTTTTTCAGGCATTGTGTTCCTCCTGTTGGCATCTGATTTTGGGTACAAAAAAAGGACATTTCTTCTTTTCAGAGGAAATGTCCTGATTTCCTGGACGGGCTGACAGCCCGCCCAAACGGTATTTAGTTTTTGTCGTTACTATAACACCCCCTACGATATAACTACTTCGCGGCTCGATTTTTCGGTTTGGAAAAGGATGAAAAACCTTGCCAGATAACCGAAAACCCTTGATATACGGGGCTTTTCCGGTTTGTCGTAATTATACCGTAAGGGCACACCTTCGCAACACTGGCGCTGGAAAACGGCATGGACGTGAAAACCCTCTCCACCATTATCGGTCATGTCTCCACCGCAACAACTCTGAATGTTTACGCTCATGTCACAGATGAGATGCGCAAAACCGCAGCGGCAAAAATCGACCGAGGGATCGCCAAATCAGAAATCAGCCAGGATATAGACACAGCGCCAAGGAAACCGGCTCCATCCACCTTCCGGCCCTACAAAGGTCAGCGCCGTAAACCCGGCACCGGCTGCGTCAGCCAGATCAACGAAAACCTGTGGGAAGGACGGTACTCCCCTCGGCTCCCCAATGGATGCCGCCTCGCACGAAATGTCTACGCCCACAGCGAGAAAGAATGCGAACAGAAACTGGCAGAACTGATCGTCCAAATGAAAGCAGAAATTGCCGCCCAGCGGCAGCAGCCCCAAGCCCCGGCATGAAGCAAGCAAAGAAGAAACGCAGAGTTCCCGATGCCATGTCGGGAACTCCGCTTCGTTCTGTCTGTGGTATTTTATGTGGTCAACGAAAATTTGCAAAACCGTATTCGTTCAAAAAGTTGCAAAAAGCAAAAGAAAACACCTGAAACCGTTGGATTTCAGGTGTTGTTCTGGAGCTGCTGGGCGGATTCGAACCGCCGACCTCATCCTTACCAAGGATGCGCTCTACCTACTGAGCTACAGCAGCATATGTGGCGACCAAGAAGGGGCTCGAACCCTCGACCTCCAGCGTGACAGGCTGGCGTTCTAACCAACTGAACTACTTGGCCATGTGCGCTTTCGTCTTGGAACTCAAGCTTGCTTATTATAGCAAGTACCGCGCAGAATGTCAACACCCATTTCCTGTTTTTCCTGCAATTTTTTCAGAGGGCGGCGGGTAATCGCCGCCCTCTGCTCTATTTACAGCTCCCGGGCCTTGAACCACTTCACGGACAGTGCCCAGCTGCCGATAAACACAGCCAGCGAGATGGCCATAGTCGCCAGCGGAGACAGCGTGGCCGGCGCGCCGGACTCCTTGGATAGGTTTACCAGCAGCGCACAGACCCCCGCCACGACCATCAGCATGACGATATACACCACGCGCCCCTTGGTGGCGCCCAGCTTGTAGGTGGTGGGCAGCATGACCGAGGGGGCGATCAGTCCCACCGGAGCCATCATCGCCAGAAACGGCATGGCCGCCGCGGTATCGTGCCGCAGTAGCACCGCCGGCACCGCCAGCAGGCAGACTGCCGCCGCCGTGACAAGGCAGGTGATGTACTTGACCGTCACGATCTGCCGCCGGGTCACGGGCAGCGTATCGCAGCAGGACTGCCAGCCGCTCTTTTCATCGTCGCCGATCAGCGACGCCGGCAGCGTCCCGGCGAAGAATATGGGATACAGCATCCACACCGCGCCCCCGTTGCTGTCCGTGGACTGGTACAGGGCAAGCCCCAGAAAAATCACCAGCATCAGCAAATACGTCTTGCCGAAGTGCCACAGGCTCCGCACTTCCTTATAAAACAGCCCCTTCATCTTATGCCTCCTTTGCCATGAACACGAACAGATCCTCAATATTCACCTGCCCCAGCGGTACACCGGCGGGAACGGCGCTGCGCCGCAGCAGATACTCCGTGCCGTAGGGTGTGGCGCGCTGTCCGCATACCGCCGCCGGCTCGATGCCCTCTGTGGTACCCCGCAGGATGCCGTATTCCTCCGTCAGCCGATCCTTTTCCTCGCACAGCAGCAGACGCCCCCTGTGCAAAAATGCGATGTAGTCGCATATCTTCTCCAGATCGCTGACGATGTGGCTGGATATCAGCACGGCATGCTCCTCATCCCGGGTAAAGTCCGAGAGAATGGTCAGGATATCGTCCCGCACCACCGGGTCAAGGCCGCTGGTGGCCTCGTCCAGCAACAGAAGCTTCGGTTGATGGCTCAGCGCCGCAGCCAGCCCCAGCCGCATCCTCATGCCTCGGGAGAAGTCCTTGAAGGGCTTATCCTCCGGCAGCGCCAGCCGCCGCAGATAGTCTCTGTACACCTCCGGCTGCCATCGGGTGAAAATGCCCGCCATCATGCAGCCGATCTGCTGCGCGTTCATGTACTCCGGCAGTCCCACCTCGTCCAGCACCACGCCGATGTCCTCCCGCTCCAATGCAGTCAGCGCCCGGTTGTCCTTTCCGTAAACGGCGATGGTACCGCCATCCCGCCGCAGGCCGTTCAGTATCAGCCGTATGGTGGTGGACTTTCCGGCGCCATTCTCACCGATCAGCCCCATGATGCAGCCGGCGGGCAGCGTCAGGTCAAGCCCCTGTAAGGCAAAATCACCCCGCCGCTTCGTCAGGCCGCGTATCTCCAATGCATTCATTCTGCTTCCTCCTTCTGCACGCGCCACATGTCGTCCAGCTCCTGCTCCGTCAGGCGGCAGGCGCTGGCCAGCCGCCTGATCTCCTGCATGTGGCTCTCGATCTTTTTCAGATTTTCCTCCCGCAGCAGCTCCGTGCTGCGCTCTGCCACGAAGCAGCCCTTGCCGGGCAGGGTGTAGATGAATCCCTCGTTTTCCAGCTCGTCATAGGCGCGCTTGGTGGTGATGACGCTGATGCGCAGGTCCTTGGCCAGCGCCCGTATGCTGGGCAGCGCCTCGCCCTCGGCCACCTGTCCGGACAATATGGCATCCTTGATCTGGCTGTATATCTGGTCGTAAATGGGCGCGCCGCTGCGGTTATCGATGTATAGCTGCATAAGAGGCCTCCTTGTGCAAACTGTATATGTACGGTATACACAGTTAATTCCAATTGTCAATAGCAAATTTCTGTGGTACAATATCCGGCAGAAACGCAGCACACACAAAGGAGCCCTTCATGTATATCGGAAATGTAGAAATACACTCCAAGCTGTACCTGGCACCCATGGCCGGCGTTACGGATCTGGCCTTCCGCCAGATCTGCCGTGAGCTGGGCGCAGGCATGAGCTGCACAGAACTGGTCAGCGCCAAGGCTCTGTGCTATCAGGACAAGAAAAGCCGGGGCCTTTTGAAGCTGGCCCCCAACGAAAAGCCCGCCGCTGCCCAGATCTTCGGCAGCGATATCCCCTGCATGGCTGAAGCCGCCGTCATCGCCGCCGAGATATCCGGCGCAGACATTATCGACATCAATATGGGCTGCCCGGTGGGCAAGGTAGTGTCCAACGGTGACGGCTCCGCCCTGATGAAGGATCCGGAGAAGGCTGCCCGACTGGCCGAGGCGGTGGTCAAGGCCAGCCCCGTACCCGTGACGGTGAAAATGCGCCGGGGCTGGGACAAGGGCAGCATCAACGCGGTGGAGCTGGCGAAAATGCTGGAGCAGGCAGGCGTCAGTGCCATTGCCGTCCACGGCCGCACCCGCACCCAAATGTACAGCGGTCAGGCTGACTGGACCACCATCCGCCAGGTGAAGGAAGCGGTATCCGTGCCGGTCATCGCCAACGGCGACATCTTTTCGGCAGAGGACGCCGTCCGCATTTTACAGTTCACCGGCGCGGACATGGCCATGATCGGCCGGGGCTGTTTCGGCAACCCGTGGCTGTTTCAACAGGCCCAGGCAGCGCTGGAGGGCCGTCCCATTCCTCCCCTGCCGCCGCTGGCGGAGCGCTGGGACACCGCCGTGCGCCAGATCGAACTGGCCGTTGCGGACAAGGGCGAGCACATCGCCCTGCTGGAGGCCCGCAAGCAGCTGTGCTGGTATCTCAAGGGCGTGAGCCACGCCAACTACTACAAAGAACAGATCGTCCGCCTGACCACACTGGAGGAGCTGTACCGGGTGGCGGCGGGTGTCAGGAGGGATCTGCAATGAACAATGAACAAGACATCCTGCGCCACGCCCAGCAGGGCGATAGCGAAGCTTTCCGCCTGCTGGTGGAAGCCTATCAGACACAGGTATACCGTCTGGCCCTGCGGATGTGCGGCGAAGCGGCGGCAGACGACGTGACCCAGGAGGCGTTTCTCGCCGCATGGCGGGCACTTCCGGAGTTCCGCGGTACCTGCCGCTTCTCCACATGGCTCTACCGCCTAACCACCAACGCCGCCATCGACTGGCTCCGCCGGGAGAAGCGCCATCGGGGCATGGACGACGTCACCGAGCTGGAACTGCCGGATGACGGCCCCGGCCCGCAGGACCAGGCAGAGCAGGCGGAAGCACAGCAGACTGTCCGCCGTGCGCTGTCCCGGCTTTCAGAGGAGCACCGGCAGGTCCTGCTGCTGCGGTATATGCAGGAGCTGGACTATGCCGAGATCGCCGCGGCGCTGGAGATCAGTGAGGGCACCGTGAAGTCCCGCATCAGCCGGGCCAAGATGCGGCTGCGGGAATTGCTGGACGGCAGCGGGAACCTTTTTGACGGTGGGGCCGTCTTACAGACAGAGATCAGTGAAAGGAGGGAGCAGCCGTGACACAGCAACCCTTTGACCCGATAGACAAATTGCTTCGCGAAGCGCTGGCGAGCGACGCCCTGCCGCCCTCCGACCTGACAGACCGCATTATGGCACAGGTGGAGAGAACGCCTCAGGGCGGCAGCGCCGCCTCCAATCCCAAACGCAATTATAAGAAATGGTTGCTGACCGCCGCCGCATGTCTGGTCATCGTGGGTGCGGCGTTTCCCCTGGCGCTGCAAGGCCGCGCCGGCCGGACCGATCACGCTGCAGATGACGCCGCCACCGCCGATACGAATGCCGACAACGACATGGTCAGCAGCTACTACGGTGGACACCGCAGCGATGTGCCAGATGGCGCCGCGCCGTCTGACGGCACCGGCGGAGACACCGAGCAGGCACAAAAGAACACCTCCGCACACGACCAACCCTTTGACCCGATGGACAGCGCTCTGGACCATGCGGCCGCGCTCCTGGAGCAGCAGGGCTGTACGCTGGAGGTCCTGGCCCGTGCGGATGATGCGGTGCAGGTAGCCATTGCCGATGCGGACACCCATCCCTCCGGCAATACGGACCTGCTGAAAAATGCCATGGTGGCCTCCGGTTTCGCGCTGGTGGACGACTGGTATGTGTTGGAACAGGAGGAAACGACCCCGTGAAGCTACACACCAAGCAACTGACCCTCGCGGCGCTGACCGCCGCCGCCTACGCCGTTCTCAGCTATTTCGGCTCTATTTTCGGCATCACCTACGGTCCTATCCAGTGCCGCTTTTCCGAGGCGCTGTGCGTCCTGCCCTTCTTCCTGCCGGAGACGGCCTGGGGTCTGGGCGTGGGCTGCCTGATCGCCAACCTGCTCAGTCCCTACGGCGTGCTGGACATCGTGGTCGGCTCCGCCGCCACACTGCTGGCCGCCCTGCTGACCGCCCGGTGCCAAAAGAAGTGGTTGGCTCCTCTGCCGCCGGTGATCGCCAACACCGTGCTTATCGGCCTTGTCCTGGCCTATGAGCAGGCGGGCACCTCCGCCGCCTTCTGGCCCACCTACGCCTTCAATGCCCTGACGGTGGGCCTGGGCGAGGCCGTGGCCTGCTATGGCCTGGGCGGCCTGCTGCTGTGGCGGCTGGACAAGAGCAATGCCTTACAGCACTATTTGCAGAACCGATGAATGAAAAAGCCCTCCGTGAGGAGGGCTTTTTGCCGCAAACGCGCTTCTCCGGACCTGAAATGCACTCCGGGCCGGTTGCAATCCACGGCGCGTTGTGTTACCATAACACTTACTACGATGCCCCTCGGGTGCCATTAAAGGACGTATACGTTGTATGAACGAGAGAGATAGAAAAAAACATACCGCCACCTCCCGGCTGGATACCAGTTCTCTGCCCCGCGGCCCACTGAACTGGGTGTTCTTCCCGGCGGCGCTGCTGTACCACGAGCTGCTGCTGCGGGCCTTCGACAGGCAGAGCACCTTCTTTACCGGGACGCTTGTGCTGGTGGTGCTGTTCGCCCTGGGCGCAGGACTGTTCTGGAGTCTGCTCATCAATCTGTTCCGCCATCGCCGGGCAGCTACCATCGTCTCTATCGCCGCCACCGCCCTGTGGACGGTGCTGGTGTGCGTGGAGTACTGCTGCCGCAGTTACTTCAAGTCCTACTTCGCTCTGTCCTTCATCGGCAACATGGCCAGCGATGTAGTGGGCGGTTTCGGCGACACGGTCCTGCCGAATGTCGTGCTGCCCCGCCTGCCCTTTATCCTGCTGGCCTTTGTTCCGCTGGCACTGTGCATTCTGCTGCGCCGGCGCATCGTCACCGAGCAGCGCATGGGCCGCTGGTCCCTGCTGTTCCTGCTGGTCGTATGCCTGCTGTTCGGCGGCATCGGCAGCGGCCTGGCCCGCTGGGGCACCTATCACGACGCCTATACCTACAACTTCACCACCGATACCGGTGTGACCCACTTCGGGCTCAACGCCAGTGTCCGTCTGGAGATCACCTACGCCATTTTCGGGCACCCCAGCCCCCGGCTGCCGGACACAGACACGAAGACAGATGTGCCGGATGACACCCCTGTTGTCACAACGCCGGTGGTCTACGGCGAAAATACCATGAACATCGATTTTGCCGCCCTGGCAGAGAACGCCTCCAGCAGCGCCGTGGCCCGTATGTCCGACTACTTCGGCTCGCTGACGCCCTCCAAGCAGAACGCGTACACCGGTATGTTCCAGGACAAGAACCTCATTCTTTTCACCGCCGAGTCCTTTTCTCCCTGGTTCATCAGTGAGGAGCTGACGCCTACCCTCTACCGTCTGACCCACGAGGGCTTCGTGTTCGACAATTTCTATCAGCCCGGCTGGGGCCAATCTACCACCGGCGGCGAGTACGCAGTAATGACCGGTCTGCTCCCCACGTGGGTCAACGGCAATGTCAGCTTCTACGCCACAGCCAACAACAGTATGCCCTTTGCCCTGGGCAATCAGTTCCGGGCTCTGGGCTACACCACCGCCGCCTACCACAACAATATCTACAACTACTACCGCCGGGACAAGACCCATCCCAACCTTGGTTACGACTATCAGGGTCAGGGCAACGGTCTGCAGCTGACCGAGGACGGCAGCTGGCCCTACTCCGATCTGGAGATGGTCCAGAACACCATCACGCAGTATATTGACGCCTATGTACAGAACGGCACACCCTTCCACACCTACTACATGACCGTCAGTGGCCACGGCGGCTACGGCTGGGGCCACGCCATGGCCGCCAAAAACCGCGCCAAGGCTCAGGCCGCCTATCCCAACGCCTCCCCCCAGGTCCAGGCCTATGTGGCCGCCAACCTGGAGCTGGAGAACGCACTGACCTACCTGGTAAACGCGCTGGAGCAGGCCGGTATTGCCGACGACACCGTCATCTGCCTGGCCGCCGACCACTACCCCTACCTGCTGTCAGAGACAGACACGGACTATTATAACGAGCTGCGGGGCTTTACGGACTCGGAGCGTGACACCTCCCGCTACCGCAATGCGCTGATCCTCTGGTGCGGCGGCATGGAGGAGGCTGTTACCGTATCTGAACCGTGCAGCGCCGTGGACATCGTGCCCACGCTGAGCAATCTGTTCGGACTGGAATATGACTCCCGTCTGCTGTCCGGCCGGGACGTGCTGGATCAGGATTACGACCCCGCCGATGCCTACGGCAGCATCCCGCTGGTGATCTTGCCCACCGCTGCCGGCAACAGCTGGGCCACCGCCGCCGGCGTGTATGAGTCCTCTACCCGCACCTTCACCGCCAACCCCGGCGTCACGGTGCCGGAGGGCTATGTCAACGCCATCAACGACCGTGTGTCCCTGCAATACTACTACGCGGAGCTGCTGGTGACCTATGACTATTACGCCATTGCCCTAGGAGACCGTGCCCCCAACGCACCGCAGCTCCCCACCCCCACCCCGGCGGAGGATATGACGCCGGAGGAAACACTGGAGCAGTCGGACTACATAGAGCCGGAGACATAAGCAGCGAGCGCCGTCCTGTCGGACGGCGCTCGTTTTCCTATATACTCAGCGGCTGCCCGCGCCGCCCGCCGTTGTCTCCGCACCGGATCTCGCATCTCCCCCGGATACCGGCTTCGCCGCGGCCGCCGCAGATATGGGGCGCCCACCGTCCTCACCGCCAACGCCGAACAACTCATACACCATGCGGCGCAGGATATAGCGCCTGTGCTCACGCTCATATAGCTTCATTTCCGTTGTTATACCCCCCATTTCTCCGCCGCCCGGCTGGCGGTGGGCACTCTGCTGTCTGCCATTATAACACCGCACACGGTCGAAGCGCGGCAGAATACGTCTGCTGCCGCCGCCATCTTCGTCACAACGGGCGAAAGCGCCCCATCTGGAGCGCTTTCGTTCTTTCTGTACACCAAATTCGTCAATGCCGACCCACGCGGTCCCAGTCCGCTTCGTTTTCGTACAGAAGGCGAGTCCCCTCCAGATACTGGGAGTCCATCGGGTTACTGATAGATACCGCCGCCTTATACTTCTCCAGTGCACGGCGGGACTTTTCCGGCGGCTGCACGGTACCGGCACCGGCAATACACCCGCCGGGGCAGGCCATGCCCTCCAGCAGATAGCCGTCATACTTACCCGTCCGGGCGATACGCAGCATCTGCCGGCACTCGTTCAGCCCCTCCGCGGCGGCGGTCTTGACCGCCACCTCCGGGTGCAGGCGGTGGATCACCTCCTCCACCGCCTTGGCCACGCCGCCGCCGGCGGCAAAGCCTACGCCGGGGGCACTGGCCTCGTAGTGGGAGGGCAGATCGGGGATCTGGCTGAAGTCGATGCCCTTGGCCTCGAACATTCCCCTCAGCTCCTCGAAGGTGATGACAAAATCCACATCACTGCGGACACTGCGGCGGCTGGCCTCCAGCTTTTTGGCGGCGCAGGGACCAATAAAGACGACGCGGCACCCAGGCCGGCGGCGCTTCTGCAGCCGCGCCGTCAGCACCATAGGCGTCATGGTCATGGAGATATATGGCGCAAAGCCGGGAAACTCCTTTTTGGCCATCACAGACCATGCCGGGCAGCAGGAGGTCGCCATAAACGGCTGCTTCTCCGGCACCATACGCAAAAATTCCTCGGCTTCCTCCACCGCGCACAGATCGGCGCCCACGGCCACCTCCTCCAGCGCGGCGAAACCCAACTGCTGCATAGCGGCCTTGATCTGTCCCGGCGTTACATTGTCTCCGAACTGGCCCCAGAATGCCGGTGCGATCACCGCCACCACCTCGTCGCCCCGACGGATGGCGTGGATCAGCTGGAACAGCTGGCCCTTATCCACGATCGCGCCGAAGGGGCAATTCACCAGACACATACCACAGCTGACGCACTTGTCATAGTCGATCTTGGCGTGGCCGTACTCATCCTGGCCAATGGCATTCATGCCGCAGGCCTCCTGGCAGGGCCGGGTAAACTTGATGATGGCGTGGTAAGAGCAGGCATCCCGGCATTTGCCGCACTTGATGCACTTATCCTGGTCGATATGCGCCTGTCCGCGTTCGATAGCAATGGCCCCTTTAGGGCAGGCATTCTGGCAATGGCGGGCCAGACAGCCCTGGCAGGCATTCGTGACCTCATAGTGAGTAGGCGTGCAGCCGTTACAGGCGTATTTTATGATGTTCACCAGTGGAGGATCATAGTACTTCTCCGCGATGGCACTCTCCTCCACCCCGTCGCTGAGCAGGCTGTGCTCCGCCACCGGCCGCAGGGGCAGGCCCATAGCCAGCCGTATGCGCTCGCCTACGATAGCCCGTTCCAGAAAGATGGACTCCCGTTGGTTGCCCACCTCACCGGGAACGATCTTGTAGGGCAGCTTTTCCATGCGGCGGTAGTCTCCGCCCTCATAGGCCAGCCGCGCCACCTCGGCAAACACTTGCTTACGCATATCCGCGATGGAGCATTTAAAGTTTCTCATAGGTACGCTTTTCCTCCGAAACGCCCAGTCTTTTGTTACTATTATAACAAATTCATTATAGAAAACAATGTGCAGTTGCGAGAATTTCTATCGCCGCGCGAATGTTTCCTCATGCAACCTGCACAGCCTTCCGCCACAGCCGTTAAGGTGTTGTTAAGACGCCTTTTATCTCCGGTCCCGCAGGGCCTCCTCCAGCTTGTGCAGCGCCTTTTTTTCAATGCGGGATACGTAGCTGCGGCTGATACCGTAATGGAGCGCCACCTGCCGCTGTGTCTGGGGCAAATGGCCGTCCAGGCCGTAGCGCCGCCGCAGGACATCTGCCTCCCGAGGAGTCAGCTCACGGGCCAGCAGCTGATGCAGCAGACGTCTGTCCTCCTTGCTTTGCAGCTCCTCCAGCATGGTGTCCTCCTCTCCCACCACATCGCCCAAATACAATGCGTCACCCTCCGGCCCCGTGTCCAGCGCCTCGTTCAGCGACACCTCACCCTGCAGTTTTTTCTGTCCCCGGAAGTACATGAGTATCTCATTTTCTATACAACGAGCGGCGTAGGTGGCCAGCTTGATCCCCTTGTCAGGGCGGAAGGTATTGACTGCCTTGATAAGCCCGATCGTTCCGATGGAGATCAGGTCCTCTTGGTCAGTGGACTGCGTGTAATACTTCTTGATGATGCATTCTTGAAGGCTAATTTGCCTCGTTCATAATAGGCTGAAGCCGTTTGCCCCAGCCGCAAATAGAGTTCTAAATGGATATGTTTGTCATCACTGTCCTCACATACCACAGCGTGGTCGAGGATCGTGGCAACCACTTCTGATTGGATTGGCTCCTTGCAGTTTAGATCTGCCCATAATGCATTCTCCAGTGCAGCCGTGTCCGTGGCTGCGATTTGCTTTTGCTGCTCCTGTTGCTGCAAGGAAATCGTTTGTGTTTGCAGCGAGGTGATCTGTTCATTGAAGCGGCTATTCCGCTTTTTGAACTCCTGCATGGTAATGGCGTCAGCCATACTCAGCTCCAGTAACTTTTCCTTCTTGTCCTCCAGCTGCTGTATCTGCGCTTGCAGTCGGGCGATCTCCTTGGAGTGGTCTTCCTTCTTCTGTGTATTTGTAACGGAATCCAACACCATGCGGATAATCTGTCTCTGGTGCTTTACCAGCTTCTGAAACTGCTCTGCCAAAATAGTATCCAGTTCCGTGGTGCGAATGGTAGGCAGGTCGCAGCCCGCTTTTCCGTGTTCACGGTACATCTTACATTTCCAAAACTCCGTTTCTCCCTCTTGCGTTTTGAAGGATTGCCGGTGAAAGGACGTTCCATGCTTTCCACAGATGATCTTGCCGCTGTAGGGATACCGGCTCTGATACCCTACGCCATAGGCTTTCGAACGAGCGCTCCTCTGCTTAAAAAGGGCATTGGCCTTATCCCATACTTCTTCCGACACGATGGCCGGAATATTCGGGTCGGGATAGGATACCCATTCACTTTCGTCGAGGAACGCTGTCTTTTTCTTGCGGTAGTCTAACGATTGGGTCTTGTTGCCGCAATACCAGCCCTTATATTTGGGATTTTGCAGAATGTGTCCGATGGTGCTTGTGTTGAATACATTACCCTGCAAGCTGGTGTAACCACGGCGGGTCAGCTCCTGTGACAAGCTGCGCAGACCATATTGACCGGTGGCATAGAGTTCAAATATCTGCTTTACCGCCTCTGCCTGCTCCGGAACAATGGTCAGCTTACAGTCCTTCTTATCATAGCCCCACAAGCGATTATTGCCCAGTACACGACCGTTCTTGATAGATTGACGAAAGCCAAATTTCAGCCTCTCAGAGAGCTTGCGTACCTCATCCTGTGCCACACCTGCCATGACCACCAATCGGAACTCGCTATCGCTATCCAGTGTGTTGATGTTGTCATTCTGGAACAAGACGCCCACATTGTTCTCCAGCAGCTCCTGCGTGTACTGGATGCTGTCCAGCGTATTGCGGGAGAAGCGAGAGATCTCCTTCGTGATGATGAAGTCAAACATTCCCCGCTGGGCGTCTGCGATCATCCGCAGGAAGCTGTCCCGCTTGTAGGTACTTGTGCCGGAAATGCCCTCGTCTATGTATCCGGGGATGTACGTCCAGTTGGGATTTTTCTGGATGAACTCTGTGTAGTATTGAATTTGGTTTTCCAAACTACCCTGCTGCTCCACCTTCTCGGTAGAAACGCGGGCATAGAAGGTCACGCGCAGTGGCAGGTCATAAATTGACTTGCCCAGCCGCATCTGCTCTCTCAACCATCGAACCGTCATCATGGGTATCGGCCTCCTCAACCATTATTTCTTCCATAGCTTCAGTATCAGAGGTAAATCGGCATTTGTCAAAAAAACGGGAGTTGCAGGCAGAAACATATGTCTCTTCCGAAATCAACTCCCGCTTCCATAGACGCTTCAACAAAACCAAGGCAATATCACGATCAACTTCTGTCATAGGCAACTCCTCCCTCCATAAAGTATGCGGTAATCGGGATGATATGAATAAGCGACAACGCGCTTTCAAAAGTGCGCTCTTGCTCACTCACACTCTTTTGACTATAAATTCTCAAGCAAAACAAGCGGCTGGTGGCTGCCAGCCTCACGGGAATCTCACCCCGGCCCATGCTGATGGGTGCGCCGCACGATGCTTTGAGGGCGTCCGATGCGGGAGTATCATTAAGAATGCCGGTGGTCATGGCCGACAGAGTGCCACTCTGTTTCCGAACAACGCTTGTTTCGCTCCCTCCAGTGTGGGAGATCATGGCGGACGCTGTCCTATGGCTCACACCGACACGAACGTACCTGTCTGCTGTATGACGCGCAAAGTGCGCTTTTTCAAGAAACATGGGCATATAGGCCCGCAGCCGAAGTCAATACTCTTGACAGCAGCTGCCAGTCTATATAAAACCCACAGCGGCAGCGCAAGGGGGATACGCCGCCGCTGTGGGCGGAGGGGGCTAAACCGTGTAGGACTTACTTGCGGAGGAAAGCGGCCAGCATATCAATGAACTGCGTGTTTGTCGGTGGCTGCGACAGCGGATGTCCAGCGATCCGGTCAAGCAGGCTGTAATCCGGCTGTCTCCAGCAGGCTTGCACAAGGGTGCGCAGGTTTCGCTCCACACAGTTGCTTGTGGTGCGAAAATGCTGCGCTGTTTGCTTATAAAGACACTTCGTAATCAGCAGAATATACTCAGGCTTTTCCTGTACCCGCTCCAGCATATATACCGCAAAGTAAAATCCCGACAGCTTTCCGGATACACCCAAGAGACGCAACAGGCGTTCGGCATCCAAAGTCACGTTCTTTTCAAGTTCCGAAACGTAACAAACTAAAGGCACTGATGTTCCCTCCTGTCCTGTGTATTTTGAAAGCCAACACTCGGTGATCCACGGCGGGCTTCTTGCCGGTGGGCATACGCTGTTTTGTTCTTGATATGCTAATTTTACACGATTTTTTGGCATTTGTGTCATAAAATCGTTCTACAATGGTCTACGTGAATGCGATGTTTTTTGTATGGAATTGTCGATTTTTTGAACTTCTATGATAAAAAGCACCGCCAGCAAAGCAGCGTGATTGCCGCTTTGCTGGCGGTGTTTCTATACAGTTCTTTTGTTTAAGCCTTACTTCCCTATGCTGTGCGATGTGGCATCAGCTTCCAGTGGAGTAGCCTCCGCCTACATCATAGCCCAGATCGCAGGTGTAAACCCAGTTCACCACATCGCCGTTTTGCAGGGCATAGCGGGAACAACCGTAGTTAGGGAACCATCCGTTGACGCTGTACATCCACCCGGACAGGCTTCCCACATCAAACTCATAGAGGTTGTTGATACCCTCTACGTATGCGCTGTTATACATAGGAGTCCAGCTGGACTCCATATGGATCCCATTTTCGCGGCAGAGCCGTTGGAGCACATCGAACACGCTCTCACCCTCCGTGAATGTCACCGTGGTGGTGGGCAGGATCACGCCGTCAGCAGGCACAAGGGGCTTTTTACTCTCGTCACAATCATCCCAGTTGTTTAGGATGGTGGCACAGGAGATGGAAAAGGTGCAGGTGGCACTGCCGCCTGCGGAGGATGTTCCCGGTTCCACGGGAATGGGCTTCCCCTCCGGCACAGGATCGGTCTGGTACTTGTCCTTGCCGGTGGCCGGGTCGATCTCCTGCTTGGGCTGCTCTTCCTGTTTGGGCGTCTCCTGCTGGGCATCCTCTTTTTTCGTCTCCTCGGACTTCTTGGTATCGCCCGTCTTTTGGTCGGACGATATCTTATCCTCGGTCTTGGTCTCGTCCTTCTTTTCCTCGCTCTTGGTGGTCGTGTCTGTCTTGGCGGTGCTATTCTTCTTATCGCCGGTGGTCTGCTCCTGCGTTGCCGTGGGAATGTTGCCGGGGGCGTACGATACGGTCTTTTTTCCGCAGGCGGCGCAGGTCAGCAGTAGGGACAGCGCCAGCGCCAACAGCCAAAATCGGTGGTTTTTCTTCATATCTCTCATTTCTCATAAAAGCGCCATACGCAGAGGCGCTTTTGCGCCCCTGCGTCGGCTGTTCTGTTGTTACTTGGAAACGCGCTTCTTCCGGGTCAGCACCACAACGGCTGCCGCCGCCAGGACCGCGCTGCCCAGCCACAGCACCATCTGACTGTCGTCCGCCGTGTTGGCGGAGTCCTTCTTGCCGCTGTCGGCCGAGCCGTTTCCACCGTAGTAGTACCCGGAGGACACCGTCTCATAGGAGACGATGGCGAACGCGGAGGCCTTGTCCGTCTGGAAGGTCAGGACGTAGTTGCCCTTGGTGCCGCCCAGTGTGGCAGGCAGCTCGGCAGTGGTCACGCTGCCGTTGGCGTCGGTGTGGCTGCGCACCACGCAGACGCGCTTGCCCTGAAGGGCCGCGTACAGCTCGTCGGTGATGGGGATGGTCACGGTAACGCTGTGAGGCAGCTCGATAAGCTGCGCCACGGACTTGATCTCGTTCCCTTCCGTCTTGACCAGCGCCACAGTCACGTCCACGACCTTCTCCAACTGCGCGTTCTTACGGGATTTGTCGCCGCGCAGGGCGTCCAGCTTCTCGGCCAGCTTGGTCAGCTCTTGCTTAGCATCGCCGGTGGCGGCGTTCTTGGCCGCCTCGGTCAGGGCGCTCTTGCCGCCGTCGGCAGCCTTCTGCTCGTTGGTGGGCTGGAACCTGTCCTCCACGGTCACGGTGATCGCACCGTCGCTCACCGCCGCCTTGATATCCGCCAGCACTTCGTCGGTGATGGTGCTGTCGGCCTTGATGACCAAGCCGCCGCCCGCGGCGGTCTTGTTGTCTTTGCTGTCCACCTTGATGGTGTCGCCCTTGACGTCCGCCAAGGGATTCTTTACGCCGCAGGTGGAGCAGACGCCGTTCTCATAGGTGTGCTTTCCGGTAGCCTGAATGACCGTGCTGGGCGTGATAACCAGCCCGCAGCGCTTGCAGTAGGTCTCCGCCGTACGGCCGGAGGCGTAGCAGGTGGCCGCCACCGCCGCACGGGTGGCCTCATCGTGGCCCAGGGCCGCGATGACCCAGCTGTCCTTGGCGATCTCGGTCTTGCCCGCCGCATCGCTGAAGAACTTGCCGCAGCGGGAGCAGGACCAGTAGGCACTGTTGCCTGCCTCGGTGCAGGTAGCAGCCTTGCCCGCCGTGGCAGTCATACTGTGCCCCAGAGACGGGACGATCATCGTCTCCTCCGTGCCGCAAACGCTGCACTTACGGGTGCTGATACCGCTTTCGGTGCAGGTGGCCGCCTTGGTCACCGTCCACGCGCCGAAGTTGTGGGGGATGCACACGTCGGTCATATCGTAGAGGCGATTCTGACTGTTGGCGAAGCGATAGTACGCATTTAGCGCGTAGTACGCCTGCTCGGTGGCCATCTGGTTATATGCACCGCCGACATACCCGCCGGAGGATTGTTTCACATGAGCAAAGCCCTTGCCCAACGTATCGTCCTGCGTATAATAGCCGCACAGTGCATCCAGCGCGGTTATGCCGTTCTTGATAAAGCGGCTGTCGGTGAGGGGGTCAATACCCAGAGCAGCCAGAGCCACAATGACCTGCGCGCAGGACTCACTGTTGACGGCACCCCAGCTGGCGAAACCGCCATCCTCCTGCTGATGCTCGGACAGCCATGTCAGACCTTTGTCCACTGCGGTCTTGACCTTGGCATTGGTCTTATAATAGGGAGCCAGAGCCTGGATGGTCATCGCGGTAACGTCCACATCAGAAGCCTTCTCATCCGCACCTCCCAGTGCCCAGCCGCCGTCCGCCTTGACCTGCTCGCTGAGGATTCGGTCGATGAGGACATCACGGGTCACGCCACCGAAGGTAGGATAGTTGTGGCTGTCCAGCGCAATCAGGGCGAAAACAGGACCATTGATGCCTTGCTTATTGATATAGTTCATACTGTCCAGGCCCTTCAGCAGGTTATGACCGCCTACATTGGTGGGGTCTTTGCCGATGGCAGTCAGTGCAAGAATCACCCTGGAATTGTCGGTGGACTTGGAATTGTGGAGTCTCTCGTTGGCGTTCACGTTAGCCTTCACATACTGCACCACATTGTCGTAGTACCCAGCAGGTACGCTGCGACCGCTGCGAGCCAGAGCCAACGCCAGCCACTCGCCGCCGATGCTGCCCACGATAGGCGCGGACTTGTTGACCTGCGCCTGCAAACTCTCGCCGACGGAGGCATAGATGTCGCCCATCTCCGCCAACAGCTTCTCGCGCTTCAGCTCCGCCAGCTTGGCGACTGCCGCGTTCAGTGCTGCCACCTTTTCGCCGTTCACCAGTTGCTTCTGTTCGTCAGTTAGCGCGTCATACGCCGCCTGTGCCGCCTTGACGGCAGCTTCGTTCTCCAGCGTTACCTCACCGATGGCGTCGATCTGCTTTTCCACGGCAAGGACAAGGTTGCCCTTGATCTCTGCCATCTTGGCGAACACAGTCTCGGCCTTTTCTTTTTCAGCCACCGTCAGGCAATCCTTCTGCTCCAGCACCTTATAGGCAGCTTCGGCTGCGTCCACAGCCTCCCGGTCGTTGACGGACAGCTTCTCCGCCTCCGGCAGTGCTGCCAACTGCACCTTGAACGCATCCACAGCCGTAAAGCCCTCGATCTGCTTCTCCAAGCTGACCAGCTTGAGCAAATTCGTTACCTTGCCCTGCTCACCCTGGACAAGAACCTTATACGCGGCGCGTGCGGCGGCCACATCGTTCATGCTGCGGGTGTAGGTCTCATACTTCAGAGAAGTCGGGAGCTTGGCAATCAGGTCAGTCACGTAGCTTGCGCCAGTGTTGATGCTGACAACGTGCAGGGCATACCACGTGCCGTCGCTGCTCTGGGTATTGCCTGCCTGATTGTTCATACTCAGCCAGTTCTTCGCGCCGCAGCCCACATAGATGGTGTCGCCCACCTTGACGGGGATCGTCTCCGTGCGCTTATAGAAGCTGCTGCCCTCAGAGCGGTCCGTGACCTTCTCATTCAAAAACGTCTTGACCTGGAAGTTCTTGTTGCTGGCGGTGGGCGTCAACTTGACGGATGCAGACTCTCCGTTGATGATCAAGGTGTAATCATACTGTCCACCAGCCTCGCCGGGGATAAAGTTCGGGGTCAGCGCCGCGCCGTCCACGGTCAGAGCCTTAACGGTGGTGTCGGAATTGCCCCATGTGCCGCCCAAGTCCGCACCGTAGCCGCTGGACGTGAACATGATACGGATCACATCGCCGCTTGTCAGCTTGCCGTTCTTCACCGTGAACGCACCGAAGCCCTCGTTGGTGAACCAGTCGTTCAGCGTGCCCATCCAGCCGGCGCTCTTGTTGCCGTCGAACTCGCCGAGGCCGTTAATGGAGGAGATGTAGTTGCTCTCTGCGCCCACCACCGTGGCGTTCTTGGTTTTCAGCGCGGCGGCCACGCAGGACATCATGGTGCTGTCGGCGGACAGATCGACCCATGTATCCACCAGCGTGCCGTCCCAAGGTGCTCCGGCCTCCTTGGAATAGGTGGTGTTCTCCACAATGACCTGCACCTTGCCGTAGTTGGCGGCGGCTTTCTTCATCGCCACCACAGCGGACTGATAGGCAGTCTCCACCGCAGTGACAGAGGCGGCGGCGTTGATGTTCTTCACGCCCTCGTCATAGGCTTCCTGCGCCTTGTCGCCCAGGCTGTTATACAGCGTTTGCAGGCGGGAGAGAGCAGCAGTCCTGGCGGCGTTCACGTTCTCGCTGACAGGCCCCCATGTGACGGTTACGGCCACATCGTTGTAGGGCATGGTGAACTCCTGCGCCGCATCCTCAAAGCGCATATTGATATAGTACTTATCCTTGCCCAGATACTCTGTGTCATCGTAGGCAATCATCGTTCCGGACTTTATAGAACCGGGATCAATTCCCTGATAGGTGACGCTCTTGATCTCATAGGCTTCGCCGCCAATAGTGACAGTCAAGCCGCCATTGACGGTATAACCGTAGCCATAGGTGGTGAACTGCAGGTTCTTATTGCTGATACTCCATTTTGCGCCGTCCACGGTAAATGTACCGTTTGCCGTACGGGTCTGGAAGTACGCCGCATAGTCGATACCGAAGACAAAGCGCACCTTGGTCGACGCGGCGGCCGTTGTCACTTCCGTGCGATCCGGGATGGTTGCCGTGAAAGCGCAGAACGGCTCGGTCTGGATGGGGGTGCCAGTGCCTCCGCCGCTGCCGCGATCCTGGGTGGCAGGATGCTCCCGCAGGTACTTGGTCATGTCGTTCAACGCGGCGGTGACTTCGTCGGTGTCACCCACCACGTTCACCGTCAGCTTGAACGCCTTGTCCTCCGGGAAGGTCTCATGGGTATCGGCGAAAGCCTTGATACTGTTGTACTTGGTTTGCTCCACGCCGGTCAGTTGCCTGCGCTGGTAGTCGCTCATGCCCTCATAGCAGGCGATCAGATTGTCCACGGTGGACTTGACACCGGCGGAAAGCAGGCTGGCATCGTCGGGCAGCTTATTCAGCTCCGTGCGGAAGGTGGTCAGGTTCTGTTTATTCTCCGCGGTGGTGTTGTTTTGCAGCCTTCTGATGGTTTCAATAGCCGTCTGCTGGGCATCGCTGGCACTGCCGGAGGTAGCGGCAGCCTTGATAGCGGCGGTGCCGGTATCATAGGCACTCTTGAGTTCGCTCCAGACAGCAGGACGGAAATAGTTTTCCGCATAGGCGGCATACGCTTTGTCCAGCTGGGACTGCAAAGTGTTTTTCACGGCGGACAGGTCGTCGGGCGTATTCACATGTACCCAAATGGCTGTGCCGCTGTTTGCAGAATAGTATTTACCTGCGTAGCTGGGGCAGCTGCCGTCAGAGCTGTTGTCGATGTTGCCCTTTTCGTCCTCCCGCAGGTCATAGGCAGCGATCAGATACCAGCCCTCACGGTACAGCGTCACACTGGCACTGCCGTCTGCATCGGTGATAATCGCTTTTTCGTTCTGGGTAAGCTGCTTCGTGGTGGGATGGTTATCGGAGGGGGTTTCCGCCATGTCACTGATAAACAGGGTCATGTTTGCGCCCGCCTCGACAGCGCGGCTGCGACCCAACGCCGCCTTTGCCTGCTGGACGGTCAGGGTAAACGGTTCGCCCGCCTTCACCTCCAGCCCGTTGCTTTGGACAAACTGCGATGTCTTTATACTGTCGATATACTGCCACAGCTCTGCGCTGCTGCTGCCGTAGGTGGGCTGGAGCTCACTTTGCGGATCCAGATTTAGATCCACCACGACCGTGTCACCGGGGTGCAGCCGTAGCTTTTGGGATACGCCCTGGCCTTCCCAGTCAAAGGACTCTTGATTGAGATAGCACTTGGTGACGTAGACGCCGTTGATAAATATCTTGGCATACGGCCAAATGATTCTATCCGGCTTGTTTTTCAGCGAGTCCACCGCCGCATAGAGGGAGTAATCGCCGCTGAGCGTCACCTGCTGCGCGGCACCGGCGCGAGAGCCTGCGCCGTCCCCCTGACGCGCCTTCTCCGGGTCAAGGTATGTGAGGGAGACGGTGATATCGCCCACCGGGGTCAGACCATAGTAGAACTGCTGATACAGATCCTCGTATGCCTTTTTATAGGCGGCAACAGCCGCATCGTCCGCCTTGGTCTCCGTCAGCACGGGGGCTTTGGCGTTCCTGGCGGCGGTCAGGGCGGCGGCAAATGCCGCCCAGCTTTCGGCGGTATAATCGCTCTGCTTAACGGTATTCGCCAGTGCGAGCAAGTCCGGCAAAAACGTGTTGATTTGTTCGATGGTCTTTTTATTTGCTGTTACCATGCCATTGTTATACAGATTTTCCGCCGCCTTCGTCAGTGCAGCAGCCGCAGCGTCTATCTCACTCTGCTTTTCCGCTGTATTGGCGGCGGTGGCATTTCCGTTTTCATCGAAGAGCCCGTCAAGCAGCGCATGGCCTGCCGTGCGCGCCGCGTCAAAGGCCGCCCACGTGTCCGGAGTGTAGCTTGTTGAGTTTTCGTAGAATACGCCGGTATAGCGGTTCAACGTCTCATAGAGAGTCGTGGGGTTCACCTGCGTGGTGGGGATGAGGTTGGCCATGGCGGCTTGCAGGGCAGCAACGGCGGCGTCCAGCGTCGCCTGTTTTGTGGCGGTTTGCAGGATATTTTTCGCACGGTTCAATACATTTTGATATTCCGTCCAAAAACTGCCGCTTAGATATTTGGCGCCATTGAAGCGGTCGCCGGAGGTGTAGTAGGTGCCGTCTTCCTTAGGGGCGCCGTCAATGGCGGCCTGCAGAGCGGATTTATCCAAAATAATGGGCTCACCGAATTGCAGCAGTATCACCTTGTCGGGCTTGGTAGATCCGAACTCCGTGAAAGAGGGAGTGTTCTCTGCATTGTACAACTCCAGCAGGCGAAAAGAAACGGTAGCATCCCAATTCACATTAGAGTTTCCAAACAGTTTGGAAAATATATCACTGGTTAGAGTCGCAACTTGAGAATTATTCAGAGTTCCATCATAAGTATAGAACTGAATATTCTCCGTCCACCAGACGGAAACGGTATCAGAGTTGAGGATATAAGCTACCCATGCTTCCACTGAATCATAGCCGTCTTGGTGTATCATTTCTTCAACTGAGCTATAGCTTTTGCCATTGCACAAATTCATCATTTCCATTATATTTTGTGCAACTGCGTCAGCACTGTTATACCAGCTTGCATTGGTTAAGAGTGACTCTTCTCCGTAATATGCATGACACCAGTTCTTCATGGAGTAGCCATTACTATTCCCCGTGCGGATGTAGTACCCATCGGCATCCACGGAGAAGCTGGTAGCATCGGCGGGCAGCTTTTTCAGCACCACCTCTACGCCGTCACCATAAATGGATCCGGTGATGGGTGTTTCGGTCTCGTCCATCGCCAACACACTGGTGGGCATCAAGCTTACCGCCATCACCAGCGCCATGACAAACGAAACAATACGTTTTTTCATCTTCTGTGTTCCTCCTTGTGATTTTCTCTTTATATGAACGCCTTTCGGCCTTGTTGCCGTTGTCATTTTGCTTTGAGGAGGTGGGAGGGGCGGCTTTTCCCCTCCCACCCTTATGGAAAGCTGACAGTCTCCGTTCAGACCGTCATGGCTTGACAAGGGTTGGTGCCTTTTTCGGCAGCCGCTTTCTTTGCTTCGGCGGCTTCCCGCTCTGCGCGGCGCTTCACGGCCTTTTCGTGGGCCAGTTGGCCCTGCCGCAGGTTCTTCTCGATCTGCTTCTGGTGCTTCTTCTCCTTACGCTCCGCCAAAAACAGAGACTCCTGCACTGCCCGCTCCTTGCGGTAGCGGGCAGTGCCGTTCAGCTTCATCATCCGAGCGGGCGGCAGACACGCTGCCCGCAGGGCTGCGTCCCAGCTTCCGAAGCGTTGTTCGATGAACGCGCCGCCGTCCACCTCACAGGGCGCTGGGCTGTGACGCAGGGTGCGGGCACACCGGGCCAGATACAGCGCCAGCTCTCGCAGGGGCGTGCCCGCGTGCTTTTCGGCAAACGCCGCGTCCCGCGCCGCCAGCGCGTCCTTGGTGCGCTGGGCGATCTGCTGGTCGCGCCAGTTCTCAACATCAAAATGCTGGTTGGGGTTGAAATGGCTCATGGACATACTCCTCCCTATGGTGATGTGGCGGTAAGAAAAAACGCTAACGAATCTCGTCAGCGTACACTCCTACCCTCGTCACAACGAAGAAGCGCCGCTGCAAACAGAGTCCTCGATCGTGCAATTCTACTGCCCTCGCGCCACAAAACCGTTGTGTTCCAGCGGTTTCCCCGTACACGACCTACCTTCTCAGGACTCGCGTCCCAATGGCGGGTATTACCCAGCGGCTCAAAGCCGTTTCGGTCGTTTCCTTGCGCTCACAGTGCCGTCCGCGGTGGGTTTGGTTACCCATGTTCCTTTAAGGCTGTACCCTGACGAAAAATCGTCTTTACAACGCACAGCCACACGACGTCACAGAACTCAGCTGTATGAAATTCTCGGTTCTTTTGAACTGTTTTTTCGCAAAGTAACATACTTTGCGAAAAAGCGCGGAATGCCTTGCGCTGCAAGGCATTCCAGATTTATGCCAGAAAAAAGTCGAAAATTTGAACTCGTTGTTGACACGGAAAAACGACTGGTATATACTGTTATTCGGTTGAAATTGGAAAATTTTCGCAAAGTATGTTACTTTGCGAAAATTTTTGTGCCATTTTTTGGAAAAAGGACGCCGAACGGCGTCCTTTTTTACGTTATTCCTTTCAAAAATCCTATCCCCTCCACGGCTCTGCGCTTGTAGTCCATAGACGAGTGGACGTACAGCCGCAGGGTGGTGCGGACATCAGCGTGGCCCAGCAGTTCACTGACGCTTTTCACGTCCACCCCGCGCTCCACGCACCGCGTGGCGTAGCTGTGCCGCAGGCAATGGAAATTCCGATACCGCACGCCGCAATGCTCCAACAGTGCCTTGTATCGGTACTGGTAAGTGCGCGGGTCGGGTACGATCTCCCCGCCGGTCAGCAGGTAGCTGTCCGGCTGCTTTGTCTCAGGCTTCAGCATCCGCAGCATCTCTTTCGGAATGGGTATCCAGCGTTCGGAATTTTCCGTTTTCGGTGGCTGCACCGTCAGGCACGTCCCGCCGCCTATCTGCGCGATGCGCTCCACCGTCCGCTGGATGTGCAGCAGTCCCGCGCCGACGTCCACGTCCTGCCATTGCAGGCCGCACAGCTCGCCCAGCCGCAATCCGGTGTAGGCTGTCAGCAGCACGCCAAGTCCCGTCCTGTCCGGACGGCGCAGAATGGCCTGCCCCATCTGCTTCAGCTCCGGCTCGGTGAACACCTCCACGGCCTTCTGCCGCACCTTCGGCAGCGTCACATCCTCGCCGTAGCCCACACCGGCCATGCCCACGATCCGCAGCAGAAGGCCACCGATTTCTCGCACCAGCTTGGGCGAATAGTCCTCCTGCAACTGCTGGATGTAGTCGTTGATCTCCGCCGCCGTCAGTTCCGCCGCCACGCATTCGCCCAGCGCCGGCAGGATGTGGCATTGGATATTGCGGCGGTAGCACGCCAGCGTGGACGGCTTTACGCTCCCAACCATATCCTCTAAAAAGATAGCGGATAGCCGTTCCACCGTGGCGTCCCTGCGGACGTATTTCCTGCGTTCTCCCATTTTTTCAAGCACCTTTCCGTCCCCCATAGGTGCCCTGACTTCATGCAAAAAGCGCCGGCAAATGCCGACGCTTCTCTCGTGTAAACGGGCGCGAAGCCCCCGTTCATGCAGCTCGGTTTCAGGCGTGTGCATTGTGACGCTTACCGGCGCGACCTGACTTATCTCCTGCCTCAGAGGAGCCTCACAGTGACCTGTTCGCGGGGACTTTGACCCACATTCCGTCTTTCACCGAAACGCCGCAGCGTTTCAGACCGATAAGCCTATTCACTTTTCGGGGGCTACGGGTGCTATTATGATGAACACCCCGCCGTTTTGCAAGAGGGTATTTGTTTCGCGGAAGGATACATTTTTGCGGCGTCGTTTGTTCGTTCCCGCAAAGCCGTATGGGAACTGCGTTCTTGTCTGTATTACATGACGTGTTCTCATGCTTTTTTAGCGAAAGTTGAACGTTTATGTATTCCCGTTCTCCGCTACCCACGTCCGCACATAGTCCACGAACAGACGGGTGGAGTTGGAAAGAGCCTTCTTGTCCTTGACACCGATGCCGATAGTGCGGTAGAAATGCAGGGGCGCATGGCAGACCTTGATGGGCGTGGGGCTGTGGCGTACCATCAGCTCCGGCAGCAGGCTGATGCCCAACCCCTCCGACACCATAGCCAAGATAGTCCTGTCCTCCCGTGCGATGTACTTCACGTTGGGCCGAATGCCCATCTCGTCGAAGGCCGCCATGATCTCGTAGTCGTCGCCCTCCTCCAGCTGGATGAAGGGTTCCTCTGCCAGCGCAGACACGGGGAACGGGTCACGGTCGGCGTAGGGATGGTCACAGGGGACGATGACCTGCAATTCGTCCCGATGCAGGGCGTAGGTCTGCAAGCGCTTCACCGACGGCAGACGCAGAAAGCCGCAGTCCACCGTTCCGTTGACGATCCAGCCCTCGATCTGGTCATAGAAATCGCCGGTAACTACTTCAAACTCGATGTTGGGATATACCTTCCCGAAGCTCTTGAGGATGCGTGGCAGCCACTGGGCGGACACGCTGGAGAAGGTGGCGATCTTCACCAAGCCGCTGTCCATGTCCTTCAGCCCCTCCACCGTCTGCATCAGGGAGTGGTGGGCGGCGCACAGCTTCTCGATCTTGGGCAGCACCGCCCGTCCGTCCGCCGTCAGCACCACGCCGCCGCGGTTGCGGCTCAACAGCTTCACGCCCAGCTCGTTTTCCAGCGAGTTGATGGCGTGGCTGATGCCGGACTGGGTGAAGTTCATAGCCTCCGCCGCCTTGGAGAAGCTGCCGCAGGAGACGGTTTTCAGAAAGACCTGATATTTGGAAATACTCATGGCGCACCTCATTTCGAGGAGCATTATACTATACAAGTCCTCATGTTTTCAAGAACAAAGATGCACTTCACAAACACTATTCGACCTGCTATGATAAGGACATGGTTCAGCCAACCATACTTTTACTTTTCTTTTCCATGAGGAACACCACCTCAAAGCAGCACCGGCAGCGTGTGGGTAACGCCGCCGGTGTTGTTTTTATTCATTCAGCTTCTGTTCCTCGTCGTGGATGAGCATGATGAGGAAGCTGACGGTCAGCAGCCCGCAGGACAGCCAGATCGTCCCCGCGCCCCAATGGAGCGTGGCGATGCTGCCGACGCCCGCGCCCAGCGCGAACAGCAGCACCACGCCGAAATACGTCAGCGCCTTGTGGAGTATTTCCTTATCCCCCGTATGGAAGTAGGCGCACAGCGCCTCCGTTCCGCTGCGCATATTGCCAATGCACATGGTGCTGGCGTAGGCGTGGCCCCGCACCTTGCGGAAGGTCTGCACCTGCATGGCGCACACGAAGGACACCACGGCGTTGGCGGTGGTGTTCAGCGTTTCCGGCAGGAAGCCCACCGCCGCCAGCAGCACGATCTCCGCCAGAATGATGAGCTGCCGCCAGTGTACCTTCTCCATCCGCTTGAAGTGCCGATGGACGCACTCCGCGATGTAGATACCCAGCAGGAACGCCAGCACGGGGACTAAGTATCGCAGCGCCTGTCCCCAGTCTCCCTCGAATAGATGCGTACTCAGCAACACGATGTTGCCGGTCTGGGCGTTGGCGAACACCTTGCCGCGGCAGCAATAGGTATAGGCGTCCTGCAGGCCGCCGGATAGGATGATGAAAAAGGCTGTCAGCATGGAATCGGACATCTGCCCGTGATGCTTTTGCAGGAAAGTCATGTGCGATGCCGCCTCACTTTGCCACCGGTGCGTCCGGCCAGTAGATGACGTAGCACTCCTGCATCTCACCCATATAGAAGAAGATGTTTTCGCCCATCTCGATGTGCTCGCCGAAGGTCAGATCAGGCACGAACAGCCGTCCGCTGGTGCGCTTGGGGCCCTTGATGGTAAAGCCCTCCGCCGTGGGATGCTGCCGCAGCTCATTGGCGGCTTCCTCCAGTCCGGGGAAGTGCAGCGTCCGTTCCAGCTCTGCCAGCTGTGTCGCGCCGTTGATATAGACCAGGTGATTTTCGTCCTTGAACCAGTTGATACGCATGATACGTCCTCCTTGGTGGTGATGGAGGTAGTATAGCATATCGTATGAAATTTGTCACGCGATTGAAAAGCGGCAGGTGCGCGGATTGCACATCTGCCGTTTTTTGGGTATTCTGTTGCGCGGACGGCACAGCTTTTTTCGTAAATCAGCATCATTCAGGAAACCTGCGCCGCTGCGCCTTGCCGCACGGCGGCTTTTTCTTTGCCTGACGGAATTTCTGACGGCGCAAAGTCCCCACTGCAAATCGGCAGGAAGCAGATGCTCTGTACCGCCTGCTGCTTGTGGCGAAGAGAAACATGGACATAGGTTTGCAGCGTGATCCGCACGTTGCTGTGCCCCAGCATTTCGCTGACGCTCTTGACATCCACATTCTGCTCGATGCAGCGTGTGGCGTAGGTGTGCCGCAGGGCATGGAAATTTCGATACGGGACGCCCGCTCGTTTCAACAGCGACCTATATCGGTTCTGCATAGTACGCGGTTCCGGCAGTATGGAAGTGCCCGTCAACAAGCAGGTATCACCTGTGTGCTTGGGCTTGTACGTCGCCAACAGGGACAGCATATCTGCTGGAAGCGGTATCCTGCGGCAGGAAGACTCGCTCTTGGGTGGCTGTACGACAAGCCTCGTGTGTCCTTTTTCATAGAGCCGTTGCACCTCGCGTTCTACACGTAGAAAGCCTGCATGGAGGTCGATGTCCGACCAACGCAGCGCACACAGCTCTCCCAGCCGCAGGCCGCTGTTCAGCGTCAGCAGAATACCAAGGCCGGTCAAGTCAGGCTCATCCATGATATGATGTGCCAGCTGTACGATCTCCGGCTCGGTGAATATCTCCACCTGCCGCTTCTTGTATACCGGCAGTTCTGCGTTCAGGCCCGTGCAGAAGCATCCGTGCTTGGACGCCTTCCGCAGAATGGCCCGCAGCAATACGCCAACGTCCCGTGTGCTTTTGGCCGATAGGCCCTGTTCCTGGAGCTTCCGGTAAAAATCCGCTACCCGCTGCTCCGTCAGTGTGTATAGCGGCGCTGCTCCCAACTGCGGCTGGATATACTGCCGCACCACATACCGATACCGGCTGACAGTGGACTCCTTCAGCTTTCGCTCTCGCTCCGCGAAAAACAGATCCACGGCTTCCGGCAGTGTCATGTTATTGCTGGGCGTGATCTCGCGGGGCAGCTCCCGCAGGCACTGTCGCCGCTTTTCCCGGCAAGCGCTGTAAGTGGCGGCATAGACGTAGCCGTACTGCGCCCGTCCCTCCGGCGTCCGACCGCGGATATAGCGGCCCTCCCAACGGCCATCTCCGCGCTTATAGATGTTCTCCCCTCTGCGTGCCATTTCGTACTCCTCCTGACGCGATTTTTGACGGCGAACACCCTTTTTATCATCCATCATCGCGGAAAGGCTCGGCGGATATACCTCCCGTTTCGGTCTCCAGCGACTGTTTTCGTCCGGGCAACGATGCCATACTTGACTTCCCGTGCCGCAAATGCTATGGTTTTACCATAGCCGGTGGCGAAAAATGCTTTCCTGAATGATGCTGATTTACGAAGGATGTCGCTCCATCTGGCTGAGTTTATTATGCCCAGGAGGGACATAAAAATGCCACAGGTCAACGGTGATAACCTGCTGCATCAGCAGATCGTCAAGCGCACCATCGAGGCCCTGCAAGCGCAGGACGAGGCTTTTGCGATAGAATATGAAACCGCCAGCGACGCCGACCTCATCGCCTATGTACGTCAGTGCGTCGATGTGTCCTATACGCCCGCACCCTGCGAGATCGTGGGTGGTGCGTACATCGCCCAGCGCTTCGGTAACTGGTCTGCGGCACTGAAAGCTGCGGGGCTGCCCTCGCAGTACAAGCCACCGCGGGAGCATCACTATCCCCGCTACGAGCAGGAGTACCAGCGGCAGGAGGTGCAGCTCTTGCAGGAACGAAAAGCGAAACGGCAGGCCAAGGCCGACCTCGTCGCTCAACGCAAGAACCGCGACAAGGCCCGCGCCGCTGCCAACGCTGCGAAAAAGGACAACGAAAAATGACGTGTGTATCCACGGATACACACGTCATTTTTATGTTTCCGCTGTCACTTGGTGAGCAGGCCGCCCACCAGCGCAAAGTAGTCCGGCGCTTTGCCATCCCTGCCCCACAGCATAGGAAGATGGAAGTAGTGCTGCAAACAGCCCTCCACATCGCCGCCCAACGCCTCGATGGAGTAGCGCAGCAGCTCCGGTCTGCCGCAGGGATGTCCCTGTACCTTTTCGCACGTCTCGCACTGGTCGCAGGTGCCCGCCAGCAGCATCTGGCTCCCCGGCGTTTCCCGCTCCCACCGCTGAAGCTCTTGCCGGTACAGACGCTTTTCCTGCTTCAGTGCCGCCAACGCCTCGTCCAGCGGCTGCTCCGGCGTATCCGCCTGCAAGATGCGGGCATACAGCCGCAGTCCCGTGTAGCTCCGCCAGATGGTCATGGGATCAAAGTCAAAGGGCGGACATGTCCAGCGGGTATTGTAGCTGCCGCACTGCTGGCAGAAAGGCAAGAACTTTTCCACACGGACAAAGCGTGTCACGAATTCTTCTGCACTTGTTTCCGCCGTCATTTCGCGGACATGGTATTGGAACGGCATCTCAGGCACCTCCCTGGCTCGATGCCACAGCACATGGCGGTGCTTTGTCGCGTCAAGGGTCTACTTCATTGCGCTCTCCGCGCCAGTGTCTGCGTATGCAGGAGGGCATCCATCAGCATCCGCCCGTCCTCGCGGTCATTCCACCAATATGGGCGGAGGAATAGCAGGGCGTTCTCCAGCCAAACGTAATCGTCCCTGGTCAGCACACGGCTTTGAAGTCCCTCGCTGATCCTGGTATATGATTCTCTGACCTTTTCACTGGCGTGTTCCCGCACCAGGTAGGCGTTGAGCAGACCAGTAATTACAGATACTTCTTCGTCGGTATAGAACATGACTTTCCTCCCTGTAGACAAACACACAGGTCAGAGTATAGCACATTCACTCTACATCTACAAGAAGGGTCGTATCCAGCCTGCCTTACCCGTGCAGCGTTTATCGGAGGCTATCATCTCGCGTCATGGGCAGCGGAGATCTGTTTCGTGGTCAGTTCTGTGGGATGAAGCAAAAGCAGGGATTTGCGCTGCCCCTCGGCGTAGGCCAAGGCTCTGTCCTCCGCGCTGCCAGCGGGCGGCGTGTCCCTGTCATAGACCGCCAGCACCACGTCCGCAAGGTCGATGATCTTCTTGTAGGCTTGCAGCTGCGCGTCCGGTGCGCCGACCTCGCACACGGCGGAAATGTAGGTGCATTTCTCCAACACATCAAAGTAACGCTCCCGCAAGTAAGGAGCCCACTTGGTAGCCTGCTCCTCATGGGGTGTATAGCACAGCAGCATCAGATCGTGGTCAGTCGTCCGCAGACCGTTGATGATCTCAGCGGCGTACAATCCCACGCCGCAGTCGCAGGCGGTTAGAAATTGCGACACGCCGCTCTGGCGCAGCACCATGATCTGCTGCGCCAATTCGATTTTCAATTTTCGGCAGCGGTCATCTTCTTCGTCAAAGCCCCACGGAAATCGTAGGGGATTCTGCCCCATGACCGCACAGCGCACCGGCTTGTCCATCGTCTCACCCGCTTTGTAGCCTATCAGCTTATATTTGATATTCTATCAGCATCTATTTTTCGCGTCAAGCAAAATGTAAGCTATAAGTGTATAAATAAAACGCTTTAGGCATACAGACGGAGGCGACACATGGATAAGAAGCTGCTTGGCAAGCGGATCAATATGGCGCGTAAGGAGCGGGGCTGGACAGGGGAACGGCTGGCCGAAACGTGCAGCATCAACGCCACCTACCTGCGGCAGATCGAGGCAGGCTCAAAGGTTCCCAGCCTGCCGGTGTTCGTCTCGCTCTGCCAGGCGCTGAATGTCTCCCCGACGTATCTGCTGACGGAGGTGCTGCCGCAGCAGGGCAATCAGGACATAGATGCGTTGCTGGAGCTGCTGCAAGCCGCCACGCCGAAGCAGTTGAACATGATGGCCTCCATGATTCGCAGCGCATTGGAAGCATCGAAGGAATAGCAGAAACCCGTCTCAAGTTGAGACGGGTTTCGACAGTGTTTGCAACAGATTATTCTCTTGCATTTCAACCTAACAGTTCCACACAAGAGATAAAAAGGGCAATTAGGGAAGTTACTATCGCAATAATACTTTCTATGCTCTCGGCGTTCTCCTTATCCGTCTTTCTAACATCTCGTAGTTTATGCCCCAATGAGAGTAACAATCGAATAGTTCCATCCACAAAAGCAAAGATATAGCAGATCGACAACAAAAATTTTGTTACTTGCCAAAACGTATCGACATTTTCATTCAACTGAAGGACTTGGTAGAGTCCCATAGCAGCCAATACAGATGCAGTAACCCCATGAATATCAATGCGCTTTAACCTATTCGCTATAATTATCAGCATAACGTATGTAGCTACTAAAAAAGTGCTTCAATCGTCGCCGTGACTCGATCAGATATTACTCTTATGACACCTTGATTTAGCAGAAGTGCACCCAACGGCATCGTCATAGTAAGTGCGTAGAGCCACACCTGCTTCTGAATTTTCAAGTAATCTTCTCTTTTCATGATACATCACTCCACATATTGCTATATTGCTATATACTCATTTTATTTCATACTATACGGAAATCCAGCCGTTTGCAAGCCTTACCGAATAAAAGCCAGGAAATCTACCTTAAGTCGAGACGTATTTCGGCAAGGCTCACAAGCGCAACACAAGCAGACATCCTAGTGGCAAGCAATATTCTTCCCATCTTTGGTTGCCGAATAACAATACTACATCTCGAAATATGTCATTGCAAGCGAAAAAACAATGATATATACTATGTGCAATAAAATAAGGGTGGTGGGATTTTGAAAGAAATTATAATCGAAAACACAAGAGGAATTAAAAAACTTCGCTTTCGGCTTCCAGAACATTCCGGTGTATACTTGATCGTTGGCACAAACGGAGCTGGCAAAACTACTCTTTTAACATGCTTGGATCGTATATGCAATTCTATGGCATTTGCTCAAGGGTTTGACACTTCTAGATTAACTCGTGAAATTGATCAATATAGAAACTCATCTATTACTTATACAGTAGATAATACAAGTATCCGCTTCAGGAAATGTACCGCACGATGGGTTTCTACACCAAAAGCGGGAAGCCGCGATTTACTACAGCAATTTGGTTTTTCCAGTTCTCTTTTTATTCACGCAGATTCAAAGCGAATTGCAATCAATCAAGCCGCCATAAGAGATGGCGACTTTGTTCAAGCGTCACGCCCCATCAAAGACACATTAAATAGGCTTTTTGAGACAGAGAAGTATACTCGTCTAGAACGTTTACGTAACAGAAATGGTCGAGGGCGGCAAGCTACCTACTTTTATATAATGCGTGACGAAGATGGCTCCATTTACTCCGAAAAGAGATTTAGCACAGGAGAATTGGCGTTACTTCACCTTGCAGATAGTTTGCAGAATATTGAGAATGGGTCTATGGTACTACTTGATGAAGCAGAAATGGCTCTTCACCCCAGAATTCAAGTTAATCTAGTACACTACTTAAAGCAAACCGCCAGCGAAAAGAACTTAACCGTTTTTATTTCCACACATTCTCCCACGATAATCAAATCCGTATCCAAAAATCAAATAATTATGCTTGAAGAGAGCGAGACCTCTGATGAAGTCCTAGCAAAAACCCCTTGCTATGCCGCGCGTGCAATTGGCTGTGTAGACTTCGAAGCATCCACAATACCTGATTATATTTTTTTCGTCGAAGACGAACGTGCAAAAACAATTGTAAAGCACATGCTCAACAGGTATTATAGTCTAAATCCTTCTCAGGCGACCGCATCTGTAAGTGTTGTCCCCGTAGGTGGCTACCTTGAAACCGCACGCCTAGCAGTCCGCACAAAGCATCAATTATTCTCGCAATCTAAAGTGTTTGCTATCGTAGATCAAGATGCGTTTGAGGGTACCGGCAACAACCCAACTTTCCAGCAATTATATTCAGAAAACCTTGATTGCATTTTTGGGCTCGGATTTACTCCTGAAGTATTCTTGATTGAACAAATCGAAGGCGCAAATAGACTTTTGAAGGATGCTATACGCCGCAAGTTTCATATCGAGTTATCGCAGGTCATCCAAGATGATGAATATCGGACTCGTAATTCACAAAACCCCCTCAAATTGGCAAAAGACCGATACTCTGTTGTATTAAATCTCCTTTCATCCACCTCCGGCGAGTCTACCGAAATCACGAACAACGAACTTATACGCATTATCGTTGAGCATGCGCCTAATGATGTTGTCATGCGACTCTTGGGGCGTGTTATCGGGCACTGACATATCTGACGCAGCGCTCAACTAGGCGCATGAAAAAAGCAGGGCAGAGGAAATTCCTCTGCCCTCTATTCATCGATATACCACACCGGTCTTGCGGCTGTCTCAAAGCCGGTTCGGTGGGAGATCGCCACGCCGTTGGTGCCGGAAGCGCAATGCACCACCAACAAGCGGCCCAGCCAGTCACGGCCTGCGGCGATTCCGACGTGTTCATCCTCCGGGTAGAACAGTAAGTCCCCCGGCTGCACCTCGTCCCACTCTATGTCCACGCAGTTGGCGTGCTGCGCCGCCGCGCCGCCGCCCTGCCCGATGATGTATCTGCCGCCGCTGGCGTTGTAAAATGCCCAGTCCACGAAGCCGGAACAGTCAAGGCCGTAAGGCTGCCCCGTGCCGGTGGTGGCGCTGCCCTCGGCTGTGACCTCCGTCAGCTCGCCCCAGCGGTCGTCCCAGCCCAGCACCAGCGATTTGCCGCCCCAAAAGTAGTCCACCTTGTCCACCAGCGCCAGCGCGTATGTCACCACCATGCGCCGCTCCATAGAGAGATCGTCCGGCAGGCGCTCCCACACCTCCATGGCTTCGCCGGTGGGTTCCATGGTGTGACTGTCCGCAAGGACGCCTGCCGGAGACAACGCTGCCGCCACCGCGATTACCGGCAAGGCCAGCAGCAGAAACAGCACCACACCGCCGCCCGCTGCGGCTATCGCCTCAATACCGGCGCGGACGACCTTGCCTGCCGCCCGTGCCATCTGCTCCAGCCGCTGCCCCGCTTTGCGGGCGGCGGCTTTCGTCTGCTGGAGCATCTGCCGCTGGGCGGTGCGCTGGGTGTGCTGCTTCGCCCGCTGCTGGGCGGCGGTCATAGTGGATGCAGGTATTTTCTGTACTGCCGTAGGTTGCTCTGTTCCCCGCCACATATCCCGTTGCCGCACCTGTGCCGCCGTTGTCTCCTGCCGCTGCCGCACCTTTTGGGTGCGGTATTTGTGCAGGACGTACTTCCGCTGGAGCTGCTGCGTAGCGCGGAAGATCAGACGGGCGGCATCCTCCGTTCCCCGCTGTGCCTGCTCCGTGGCATACTCCACCGGCTGGCGCTGGTGCTGTGTCTGCCGTTCCTGCTTCTGCTGGGCGTAGTGCCGCTGCAAGATACGCACCGCCGTGCGGGGCATGGCGTTTTTCTGCCGCGTTTTCGGCTGTTCCATGGCGACACGGGTCTTGATGTCACGCATTTTGCTCCCCCGGCTTGGTGGTCATCAGGCGGTACAGTTCCGTATTACGGGGCAGCTCATTGATGAAAGGCACGAGGCAAGAGCCGACCTTGATAAGCCCATGGCCTGCCGGTGCATCGCTGACGTAATCCATCTGCGCGTCGCTGGCATCCAGCAGCTTGGCCAGCTCCGCACGGTCGGTAGGTGCCTGGTTCAGCAGTACCAAGAACTCGCTGTTGGCGAACATCAGCCGCGCCGTGTCGGATAGCAGGCATTCCTCCACGTTCTGCGTAATGCCGGTGAGGGTGGCGTAGTATTTGCGGAATCGCTTCCAGCATTTGTAAAGAAATTCACTGGAATAGTTGTTGATGGCGCTCTTACCGCCCACGCCGGGGCTGGCGAAGAACAGATAGATCTCGTCAATGTAGACGTGGGTATACCGTCCCTGCTGCCGGTTGCGGATGACGCGGTTGAGGATGCTGTCCAGCATCACCAGCAGGCCGATGGGCTTGAGGTTTTCACCCAAGTCCTGAATGTCGTAGCAGATAATGCGGTTGCGGGTGTCGATATTGGTCTTGTGGGCGAACACGTTGAGACTGCCGGTGGTGAACAGCTCCAACGCCAACGCGATCTCGTGGGCAACAGGCTCCTTCTGCCGCATAAGGTCGTCATAGAGGTCTTTCAGCGTGGGCGGATCGCCCTCGTATTTACGGATGTACTTGCGGTAAATATTGGCAGTACAGCGGTCGATGATGGACTTCTCCTTTGCGCCGATCTCGCCCGCGCCCATAAGCTGTTCACACAGGGACATGATGAACTCGCTTTTCAATACCAGCGGATTGCGCCCGTCGCCATACTCCTTGGAGATGTCCAGCGCGTTGACATAGCTGCCGTTGGAGGCGGATATGGTGATGACCTCACCGCCCAGGGCGCGGATCAGCGGGCCATACTCCCGCTCGGGGTCTACCACAATAATATCGTGGTCGGTATTCAGTCCCACGAAGCCGATCTCCTGCTTGGCCATCATGGACTTGCCGCTGCCGGATACGCCCATATAAAGGCCGTGTCCGTTGAGCATCGCGTCGCGGTTGCAGATGATGAGGTTGCGGGACACGGCGTTGACGCCGTAGTACAAACCGCCGGTGTCCATGATCTCCTGCGTCTTGAAGGGCAGCAGCACGGCGGTACTCTCCGTGGTCAGCGTCCGCATGGCGTCGATACGCCGCAGGCCGTAGGGCAGCACCGTGTTCAGCGCGTCCTCCTGCTGGTGCTTCATAGTGGCAAACTGGCAGCCGTGGGAGCGGCCAATGGCGGACAGCGCCTCCGTGTCCTGCTCCAACTGTTCCTCGTTGTCGGCAAGGTGGGTCAGCGTGACCAGCGCGTACATCATCCGCTGGTCTCGGGCGGTGAGGTCGTCTAAGAACTCCCGCGTCTCCTTCCGCATCTGCTCCAAATCGTAGGGGATGTTGGCAGAGAAATTGTTGTGGTGGTTCTGCCGCTGCTGCCAGCGGGTAATGTCGCTCTCCACTGCCATGATGCGCCGGTGCATCTCCGATACAGCCTCATCAGTGGCCACCGGCACGATGTCGATGGACAGCATCATGTTCCGGGGGTAGTCCATTAGCTCGGTGATCATGGTGTCCTTGATAAAGCTGGCGTACTCCCGCAGGAACAGGGTGCGGCCCACGCGCTCGTCCACAGCATAGTGGTCGTGGAAAAATTGCAGCGTCTCCGGCGCGATGGCATCGCGGAAGTCGTGGCCGCGCCGCTGGGCGGTTTGCAGGTCGAAGGCGAAGGCGGATTCCTGCCCCACGCGGAAGAAATCATGGAACAGGCGCAGGCGCTCGTTGAGGGTGATTTCCCGTATACCGGAATCCATACGACCGAGGCCAGCGGTCAGGTCAGTTCCCACGCGGGCGAAGAAGGTGCGAGCCTCCTCGACACTGTGCTTGGCAACGGACACGGTGATGTACTTCTCCTGCACCAGATTGTTGCTGCCGCTGGCCTTGTCCAGCAGAATGTCGTTGTACTCGCGGCGCATATAGTCGCGGCCATCCTGCCGGTAAGCCATCAGGAGATTCCGGCTGAACTCCTGCCGGTTGAGCTGGTGGTTCACCAGCGTCAGCTTAATGCCTGCGTCTATGGGCAGGCTGTTGAGAACGCCGCAGTAGCTCAAAAACAGCTCCATTTGCTTTTCCGGCGAGGCCACGGCATAATTGATGTCAAAAAAGCGCCAGGTCTTGGAAAACCTGCCGCTTACACGAAAGATACCGTCTTTATAGATGCGCTTGATGGGGATGGACTGCTGCACGCTGCGTGGGATGCGGAAAGCGTCCCGTTCCGTGCTGCGGCCCTTGAATAGTTTTCTCACTTCTTGTCCTCCTTCTCCCAAAGGTCGTATAGGTAATTCTCGCTGTGCCACAGCCGCCGGCCGGCCAGCAGGAAATTGGTTTTGCACCATGCCCACAGGAATTGCTCCAGCGTCAGGCCATTGTAGTGAAAGAAGCCTGCCGCCGCCATAGGCGCAGCGCCCACGATGCACAGCCAGCCCAGCGTCTCGCGGTCTAATACGCCCCGCAGGGCGAAGTACAGCCCCACCGCCGTACCCACGGCCAGCAGCGAACAGATCAACTGCCGCGCTGTCAGGCCGAAGTAGACAGTCTCCTTGTAGCTGCGAATTTCTTTGTTGATTTTGATCTCCATGTGTCTCCTCCTTGGATAAAAGAAAAGCACCGGAAACCGGTGCTTTTGACAAATATTATATTTGAGTCAAGAATCGTTTTTAGCGCCTTCATTTTCAATCCGCTACCATATATCCGCCTCGTTTGTTTTATCAAATCGGTGAAATGTATACACGCACCTGTACTCTCTCTGTGCTAAGCCCTTCAAGATCCGACACTAGCCCATATGGATTTTTCAAAAAGCTTCCCTTGTCGTAAATAAAACATACAAGATTCCGACATTTATCCCCATAGCGGGCGATATCTACAACAAGTTGCTCACCGATTTCTTTATCTCTTAGTCCTTCTCTCGTCATTTTGGTTTCAATATACATCTCGTATTGTGGCAAGTGGAAGTCTGTCCTTGAATTACTGCCAGCATAACTTGGTACACAGTCCTCTGGCCGCACATCATCAACAAAAAGGCGAAGAATTCCCTGAAGCAAATCTTGGACGTCGTACTCATCGTTAATTTCAAGTGTTGCCCTGTTTCCGTGCCGATTCAAAATGGTTTTTGCACATCTATGAAAATTCCTAAATATTTTTTCAAGCGTCATATCTATCCCTTCAACGGGAGTTTTCAAAGGAATACTCTCAAATGCCTTGAGAATCCCAATCAATCTGTCAAGTAGTTCTGGCCCTCTGTTATTTGCTTTTTTTGCAATCTCGGAAAACTCGCTTACTTGAGGGTCATCGCCGAACTGTTCTCGCAAAAACCTTTCACAGTAAGTTAGCCACTCCACATAGTCCGTCCCACCTACATACGGAATAGCCTCGTGATGGGTACAAGTAGCTTTAATTCTAATACCGGCCTCAATCAAGTCCTGTAATGTTTTCACGTTCTACCGTCCTTTCGTACTAATTCAAAATAGCCGCCTATCGTTTTTTATTACCTAACTAGTTTTTTACTGCTCCCCACGGAATTGATTCTCTTTGCCTGCTAAACCCCAGTCAGTCACTCACCACCTCCGCTGTAAGCCATTCCATAGTCGCTTCTAGTGCTCATATCTCTACAATGCTATCTTATATTAATATTGTCTCACAAAATTTCAACACCGTCAACAAGTGAGCTCTTACATTCCAAACATCTCCCGCACCACGCGGTCGGCTCCTTTCACCAGCCCCACCAGCACCAGCATATTGAAGATTACCTCGCCCAAATAGCCCCACACCTGCGTAACCACCGAGCCACTGCCCAGTACCACCGTATCGCTGGCGGCGAAGGCCGAGAACACGATACAGGCCAGCACGATCACTGCGCCCTCCAGACACACGCCCATATAGCTTTTGAGAAAGGCACGTCCCATCTGGGACGTGCCTTCTCCCGCAAAGGACGCCAGCGCCACCGGCGACAGCGCGGCATATAAATAGAGCTTGAAGAAACGGCCATATACGGTGAGGATCATCAAAAACGCCAGCACCGTAATAAGCAGACAGCCCAGCAGCGTTACCAGCCACAGCGGGATGCTGGCGAGGAAGCCCACGTCCTCAATGGCCGCTGCTATCTCCGCAGGCAGCGACACAGCCGCTCCGTCGATACCGCCCACGCTGCCGGCAGCGGCGGAGATGATACCGGCGCAGACCGCGAAGATGTCCACCATCAGGTCGATGCCGTAGGTGACAGCCAGCTTTGCCATAACAAAGTAGATAAAATGCCGCAGGACGTGTTCGGGCCGCTGGAAGTCCCGAAAGCTGGCGTTGCTGCGGAAGATGCCAATGGCCAGAAACAGCACCAGCAGGCCGTAGCCGATGCCTTGCATAGCTCCGTTGACGGTCTGGATCGTCTGCCAGATGGTGCCGCCCTTAAATGCCTGCGGCGATTGGGTCAGCAGCGACCACATCTCCGTCAACTTGTCATTCCACACGCCAAAGGCATAGTTGAGATTGTCAATGATCCAGTTGTTGTCCATGGCTTACACCGCGCCGATCAGCGTCAGGATCTCCTTGGCGAAGGTAATAAGCAAGCCACCAAACAGACACAGCAGCCCCTGCGTCCGCTGACTGGCGTCGTGGCTCTGGATGCTCATGCCCACCTGCACGATACCCCAGCCGAGAATAATGATGCCGATGGCCTTGATGATGGAAAAAATAAAATCAGACAGATTGTTGACGATAGTCAGCGGATCACCGCCGGTGGCGTAGACCGGCACAAGACAGCAGAGAGTGACTCCTACGCCTGCACACACGGCTCTTGCAATGGTGTTAGGTTTCTTCATTTTCATATTCGTCCTCCAAAAATGTATAGTCGTCCAATGTGCGGAATTCGTAAGGCAGGTCGGGCAGCGTGTAGTCCGGTACAGGCGGGTTATGGCTGTAAGGCTTCGCCCGACCGTCCGCTGTGCGGCGCACATTGGGGTGCTTCTTGATGTCGTACTTTTTATCCCGCACCGGCTTTTCGCCGCGAATGAACAGCAGCGCATCATTGGTGGGCAGCATCCGTATTTCGTCAGGGGTCATCAGGTCACGCCCGGTCTGCTGGAAATTCACAGAGCTTGACCCACTGCGTCCCTTCGTCCGCCCGCGTGTGCGGGTATGCACCGTTTCCTTTCCCAGCAGCTTCGACACAAATTCCAGTGATGTGGGCTCGTTGCCGCCACCGAGAAACAGGAGGGTATCACAGTTGCCGATGATACCCTCCCACTCGTCCTTATACAGTGCCTTTATGCTCTGGATATTCTGTACGATGATGTTGATGCCGATATTATAGCTGCGGCAGGTAGCCAACACCTTGGGATAGCTGTCCGGCTGGGCAACGTTGGCCCACTCGTCCTGTATCACGCGGACAGGCACAGGCAGCCTCCCGTTATACCGCTCGTCCGCCCGCAGATAGAGCTGTTGAAAGCACTGTGTCAGCAGCATACTGACCAGATAGTTCATGCCGCCGTCGTTGACGGGAATAACGCAAAAGATCGCGCGCTTACGCTCACCCAGTGAAGCAAAATCCATCTCGTCGGTCTGCATCATGGCGGCATACTGCGGGAAGATAAACGCTGCCAGACGCACCGATGCCGTCACAAGAATGCTTTTTGCGGTCTTGCCCGCCGCTTGCTTGTAAACCTTATATTCCCGCACGGCGATATGTGACGGGTCACGCTCCTCCAAAGTTTGGAACAGCAGATCCAGTGGACTTTGGTACTGTTCGTCCTCCTCCATGACCCGCGCACATTCCAGCATGAACATCAGCATTTCAAAGTTCTGTTCCTCCACAGGTGCCTCATAGAGCAGATATAGCATCAGCGCAGAGTCCAGCGCGATCTCCGCCTTTTCCCAAAACGGATCGTTGGATGCACCCTTGGGCGGTGTGGTGTTTTTCACCAGATTGTCCATGAGCTTCAGCACATCCGGGTCGTCCCGAATGTAGGTGAAGGGGTTATAGCCGTCCGATTGCCGGGGGTGGATGAGGTCAAATACCTTAATATCGTATCCCTCCTCCTTAAGTAGATAGCCGGTACTACACAGCATCTCTCCCTTTGGGTCAACGATCAGATAGGAGCAGTTGACGCTCATAATGCCGGGTTTGCAGAAAAATCGCGTCTTGCCGGAGCCGCTGCCGCCCACCACAAGAATGTTTAGATTGCGCTGATGTTGATACCCATCCAGCCCGATGGAAACGTGCTTTGTGAGGATAACGTTTTTCCCGTCTCGGTCTGCGTACCGCTTGTTCAGTTCGCGGGCATTACCCCATTTGGCAGAGCCGTATTCCTCGCCGGGGCGGCGGTTCTCGTGGTCGGAGTAGTAGAGCGTCACGGCCAAGCCGTAGCAGGCCAATGCACCGATGATCCCTTTAGGGGTATAAGCCGTCCAGCGCAGCAGCGCCGGATGCTTCAGCACCTCGCTGAAACGAGCCATCAGATCAAACAGGTTGGCATCCTGTTCATAGGCTGCGGCCGCCGCAATCGCAGCATAGAGAACCGGCAGGCACAGGATCGCCCATGTGGTTGGTTTTACTTTCTTCATGTCACCACCCTTTCGCACACCACCGCATACCTCTCCCGACCGCCGCTGGCGTAGGGATGGCAGGTCAGAAGCGTCAGCAGGTCGCGGTTCGGTTGGATTTTGATCTTATCCACCTCGTGGGGCTGGATGATTTGAATGTCGGCCACGGTATAGGTCAGCGTTTCCCACAGGTTTGTCAGCGTAACGGTATCGCCCACCTGCAGGCGGTCGATATGCCGGAAGTAGTCCGCGCCGCGCCAGCCCCGGTGTCCGGCAATGACCTGGATCGCACCCTTGTCTGCGGCGCTGCGGTACTTCTCCTTGCCTGTCAGACAGAAGGGCGCTAAAATATGACAGCGATACCGTTTATCCTCGGGCGTTTCGCACTTCCGCGTTCACCGCTGAAAAGGCTGTAACCTGTCCACCGCTTTTTGCAACTTACTGGGTGAGAGCTCTTAAAGGAGGCCGTCATGGAGGACGAAAGAATCATTGATCTATACTGGCAGCGAAGTCAGGAGGCCATCGCCCGTACCGATGAAAAGTACGGCAGGCTTTGCACAAAAATTTCTCTCAGCATCTTATCCAATGCGCAGGACGCGGAAGAGTGCGTGTCTGATACCTACATGGCCCTGTGGAGCAGCATTCCCCCGCAGCGCCCCACGTATTTTCGGGCTTTTGTGGCAGCCACTGTCAGAAATCTCAGCCTGATGAGGCTGCGGGAGCAGTACTCCCAAAAGCGCGGCGGCGGCGAGCTGGCTCTTGTGCTGGACGAGCTGAAGGACACCGTCTCTTCCGGTGATTCCGTGGAGGCGGCATACGAGAGAAAGGAATTTGCCGCGGCGGTAAATCAATTTCTTTACACGCTCTCCGCAGACGACCGGAACATTTTCGTGTGCCGCTACTGGCTCTTTGCTCCCATAGCGGACATTGCCTCGCGGCGTAAGTGTTCACAAAGCAAGGTCAAAACCTCACTTTTTCGAACCAGGCAGAAATTACGGCTGTATTTATCGAAGGAGGGTTTACTATGACATCGTTTGACTTTCTGTCCGGGTTCAACAATATTGATCCGAAGTTTATACTGGATGCCATCGACCTGATGCAGACGGTTGAGGCATCTGATGCCGAAAAGGAGATTATGAACATGGAAAACTATACGATTCACAAAAAGAGACCTGTCAGGAGATCGGTACTGGTGGCGGCGGCTGTCATAGCGCTTTTGTGCGCCATGTGCGCAGGGGTCTACGCGGCGAATCTGTTTGGTATCAGAGACGCCGTGATGGGCAGCCAGATCGTTTCCGACAGCTATGTGAACGGTGAATATGCAGGCAAAAAACTGGCTGACGGAATGACCATCAGCATGCAGGGCTGCATCGGCTCCCCCGAATACGCGGCCTCCCGCGAGTTCAACGCCTTCTCCAGCGCCTACGAAGCAAACGGCTACAACGGAGACGCGCTGCACCAGCCTCTGGGGGACTGGGGCGAAGCCCATGGAAGGGTCTACAACGGCCTTTACACGGAAACGCTGGTCAACAAGTTCCTTGAGATCAGTGAAAAATACGATCTCAAGCCGTGGGACGACCTATACGAAGGCTCCGGGTATACAAGCCTTTGTGAGATCATCGGCAGCGATGGCTTTTTGACGCCGGAAAGCCCGTCACGGCAGGGCATCCTCGACTATCGGGTATGGAACGACGGCTCCTTCTCCTGCGGGGACGACTGGAGCACCGGCGGCGAGGAAGAACGCTTCTGCTTCATTGCCATAAACCGCCGGGTGAAGGGGAGCATGAGCATCGACTGCCTTTCTCTGGATGATGCCCATGAATACCATGAATGGTCGTATACCACCGCGCGTGGCGAGACAGTGTCTGTTTACTCCGGCAACCATCAGTTCATTGTCCTTTACAACGGCGAGAACGCATTTATCAGCCTGGTTTCTCAGCCGGGTGACTCTCTAGGCGATGACGAGATCAAAGCATATGTGGAAAGCGTTGATCTCTCTGCGCTGGATAAAATCGGTCATATCAACCTGCCGGCATAAGCCCGCCCCAATTGCGGCAAACTGCTGGACAACCACCAAGGGAGGGACGGAAGTCCCTCCCTTGGTGGTTACTGGTCTTAGGTGGATCACAGCTTGGTTTTGGATGTCGGTCAGGCTGCCGGTATTTTTGCCGGTGGAGTTTTTTGCTTCACGCACGGTCTTATCCAACGTAGGATTGCCGGTCTGGTTCTTGGGGTAAACAGTGACATCGTAGTTCCACGCCGCGCCGTCGATGGTAGTCATGGGCAGAGATACGAAGAAAGGATTGCAGGTGCTGGTGACATTCTCGGGGACGCGAGTCTCCACCACCAGATAAAGCCCCTGCTCCATATTGGAAGCGGAGGTGTGTCCGGTGGCATCCGTTTCGGTCATGGCAACACCGCCGTTCTTGACAGCGAACTCCAGCGCATTTTTCACGGTGGTGGCATTGGCAGTCAGCGCGGTGGACAGCTTGTTGTTGAGCACATCGCTGGTGAAGTAGTTGACGTCATCCTCAGTCTTGTGAGCGTCTGCGCCGGTCAGGCCGATGGCAGACAGCACGGCGTTGCTGCGGTCGGAGCTGTCGAAGCCATACAGTACGCCCACCTGACGTTGACCGTCCACCACTTCATTGCTCATGGTGACATCAGCAACGCGGATATAAGTGAATTCCACGCCCTGAATGGCGTATTTGCTTAGCTTATCCACGACGGCGTTATCATGCAGGCCGGTGGAAATGTAGGACTCCGCGTCCCACGCGCCATCGTTGCCGGCCTTGGTGATGTCGTATTTATAGATGGAAAGGGATGCTTTCTTGCTGGTGTCGATGATCGGCTCTGCGAACGCTGTGGTGATGAGGCCCAAAGCCATAACAACGGCCATGAGCAGTGCCAATACGCGATGGATCTTTTTCATTTGGTTGTCTCCTTCATTTCGATTTTTTTGCGAAAACAAACACTCGCCATAAGAGCGAGTGCTGCAAACAGGAAATAGGTTGTAAATCCCGTGCCGCCCGTGAACGGCAGGACGAATCCCGCATTGTTGCAGGCAGTGATGGTAACATCTCGGTCGCTGCTGTCCAGCGTTCCCGCGAACAGCGGCTCGGTCAACAGAGCATACCCCGCGGGAGCTTTGGTTTCGGTAATACGGTATTGCACACCGATTTTGAGGTCGCTCCATTTGGCAATACCGGTCTTGTCGGTGGTAATCCGACTGACCTCCGTCCATGTCTTACCGTCTGCGGAAGTTTCCAGCAGCAGCTCTGCACCAGCAAGCGGTGCGCCCGTCGCATCCACCTTGCAGACGCTGATGCTTCCTTTTTCTTCCAGAATGTTGACCTTAAAGTGTATATACGCCCACACGGGGTCGGGCAGCGAGGTCAGCGCCGCACACGCCTGGTAGCCGCTGCCGTTGCTGGGCTCCAGCAGCACGGACTCTGTGCCCGCCACATCCAGCGAGTAGCCGTAGTCGCTGCTGATATAGCCGTTCAGCTGCGCCGCTGCGTCCTTTGTGGCCGTCACGGTCAGCGTGTTCCAGCTCTGATTGACCGTCACGCCGCTGATATTAGTGCTGAAGTAGTACTGCGGCAGCACGCCGTTTGTGTCGGTGGCCGTGCCGGTGTATTTGCTGCCGTCCCACGTCAGCGTAATAGCGTTGGCGTCCGAAAGCTGGTTACGGTACTTCACCGCAAAGCTGGGGATCTTGCCGTGGTTCATAATACGGTCAATGATGATGTTGTACGCCACCGCCACGTCGTCGCCCGCATAATGGAACAGGTTGGCGCAGGTGGTGTCGTACAGCGTGTAGGGGTACACCGGGCTGCGGTAGCCGCAGACGAACTCCCACACCACCGCCTGCGTCGCCAGCTGCGCGCAGTCCGGGTGCATATTGAAGCCGTAATTGCCGCCGTAGCCGTAGGCCATGGCCAGCGTCACAGCATACCGCTGATTCCACGTCAGGTCGCTCCATGACGTGGAGGAATACTGCAAATCGCCGCTGGCGGAGCGCACCTCCGGCTCCATACAGTAGGCCGGGACAGTCTCCCCGGTGTCGTTCCGGGTGAAATACTTGAGCTTGTTGCTGGTGTACGGTCCCCACTGGGACACAGGCGTCTTGTCCTCGTGGTAGCGGTACTCGTTGCCGCTGCTGACGGTGCCTGTGACTGTGGCGGCGTGGGCTGTCACAACGGACAATCCCATGACAGCCACCAGTAGGCACACCAGTGTCAGCAGCTTGGGAATGGTTTTCTTCATAGCGTTCCTTTCCCCCAACGCAAAAGACCGGCAGCTCACGCTGTCGGTCTTTCGGTCGGGTGCTTGATTGTTTATCCGTACAGCACCACTACGATGTACTCGTCCGATGCCGCGTCGTAGCGGGCGGTGCAGTTGAACCGCGCATATGCGCTGACCGTTTCCGCGCCGTCCATGGCGGCGAGGCAGGCGAAGGTGGCGTCCACGTTGCCCTTTACAGCGGCGGTCAGTGCCGCCTGTCCACCGTTCTCCGCCAGCCATGCCACGCTGTCTGCCGTGCCGGGGAAGAAGCTAGAGTCGGCAGAGGTCATTGTGGTGTCGATGGTCACGCCGTACTGCGCTCTTGCGTACTCGTTGCCCGCTTGAATAGCCTCCGCGATGGAGTAGATGTTCCCGCTGGCGGCAGGCTTCGGCGTGGGCGTAGGTTCGGGCGTAGGCGCAGGCGCAGGTTCCTCCTCCTGCTTCTCTGCCGGTTTCTGTGCAGGTGCCGGTGTGGGTGCGGGAGCAGGTTTATCCTCCGGCACAGGCGCGGGTGTTGCCGGCTCTTTCGGTGCAGCAGGCGGTGCCGTTTCAGCGGGTGCAGGCTGCTTTTCCGCGGCGTTATCCGCATTCTCTGATGCATTTGCCCGCTCGACCGGCAGCGGCGCGTCCGCACTGTCCTCGGTTTTGCTGTTTTCCTCCACCGTCTGCGATGGCAGTAACGCGGTCACCACTTCTGCCGTATCATCGGCTTCCTGCGCCGAGGTCAGTTCTGTCTTTGCGGAAATCGGTGTCTGTGTCTTGCCCGATGCTTGCGCTGCACAGCCCGCCATGATCGCCATGCAAAGGATCAGAGCCACGCAGAAAATTGTTCGTTTCATTGTAACATCATCCCTTCGTTTTAAGATACTCCCATTATGTGGTCATAAATATCTGCCGTCAAATTTTTGCTCATCTCTCTACGTTCTGCTCCTGTTTCTTTTCCTGCTGCTGCGGTGCAAGACCGCGCTGGATGCTGGCACGCTGTGCGGCGAAGGTCTGCTGGAAATCAGCAATAACACCCATTCTGTCCCGCGCCTCCATCCCATCGAACAGCTCCACAAGATCAGTGACCTTGGGCTTGTCGCAAGGCACACCGTAGCTGCGGCACAGCATATAGCTGACACTGTCCGCACTCAGCACGCAGGACTCCCGACTGTAATAGGGGAAGTTCCCATGATCATGAATACCCGCATGGACGATCTCGCGGCTCAAGGCGCGAAACGCCGCGCTGTCCGAAATATACCCGCTGACAATGATCTGCTGCTGATTGGGGTCATACATTGCGTCCTGCCCACGGGCATCACCGGTCACAATGGGGACGGGCGACACCGTCAGAAGCTGGTACAGTGCCTTGCTCATGGCGTCGCTGTTGTCCGTAAGCTGATTTTTCACCATCTGACCGCGGCCTGCGGTCTGGGAGATGTCGAACACACGCCCCACCTTGTAGCCGCGATACTGCCGTCCGTCCCTGACGTAGGTATCGCCCACGCGAATCTTCATGCCCACCTCCTCCCGCATGACGTTACGGTTCAGGCCATTCCAGCCCTTCACGCTGTTAAACACCGTCACCTCGGGGTTCTGTTCCATCGCCAGCAGCACATTGGACGCGCTGAAACGCGGGTTGTCCGCCTGTACATCCAAATAGTGCAGGAATGCGCCGGTACTCTCCGTCACACGCAGTGCGGCGGCGTCATTCATCTCGTTAAGGCTATCGCGCTCATCTACCTTCCGCTGCTTCCACTCCTCGGTCTGCTGCTCCTTCTGCCGGATCAGTTCACTCAAATTTGCCATAATTTCCTCCTTATTTTATCTGTTCATTTTCCTGCACAGGGACGGCTTTTGCCTGCCGCGCCATCTGTTCGGATACCTTCTTCAGCTCCATCATTTTCGCCCGCACAGACGGTTTATCCATCTCGGTAGACGTTTTGACACCATTCCCGCGCTCCCTGAAGCTGCTCTCTGACCGAGCGCGGGGGGTCGATTTTTTTGTCGGCACATCCTCCCGTACCGGCGCGGGATAGCCCATCCGCTCAAAGATGCGGTTGATCTGTCGGGCGTCCTTGGCTTTCGCCATGATCTCCACTGTGCCGGTTTTCTCCACCCGATTGATAATGGGATAGAACAAAACACCGTACCGCTTGCTCTCCATTTGGAAGCCCCGCAGATCCTCCTGCTTGACGGAGAATATGGCCAGCTCCTCGCCGTCCTGGATCAACCGTTTTAGTCCCGTCTTGCCGGATAACTTAGGGTTGTCCTTGGCTACTGCCACCAGCAGAGCCGCCAGGTTCTTTGCACCCAGCCCCGCCAGCTTAACAGCACTCTCCGTGATCTGGATGCTCTCCCGCACCACCATATCGGCGGTTTCACCGTTGGTACTCACGCTTTTGCGCCTCCTTTCTCACTTCTTCCCGCCGTTCCGCCTCGGCTTGCTGCACCTGCCGGGATACCAAAGGCACATCCTCCAGTATCCTGCGGCACAGGGCAAGCTCCCTTCGCTTTTCCCGCAGGGCGGCGGTCTGGCGGTCGATCTCTGCACTGCACTGTGTTTTGTACGCCTCATCTTCTGCATCTCTCCTTTCCCGATATAGTGATTTTCTCTGCTGCTCACCGTCGTATATCTCCCGCTGGAGGACGGTGATCCGCTGCTCCAAATCCTCCGCCGTGGTCAGGCCGTTCGCCCACAGATACCGAAACTGCCGGTCATAGCGTTCCAGTCGGACGACCTCCTGCCGCATGGAAAAAGGGACACGTCGGAAGTGCTTCTTCCGGTGTGTCCCTCGCAGCAGGTACAGGTATCTGAGATAGAGTGCCTGAAACCCTTTTATCTTCCTTTGTGTCCCTATGGGACGCCTGCCTTTGATGCGATACCGTCTGCCCGTATGCGTAAAGGTATGTGTCGCCAGTGTGCTGCCTTCGCGCTGGGCGGCCAGCCGTCTGCGGATGTCCTGCTCCGTGTATCCGTCGCCCAGGCTATCCAGCCGGATGGCCCGCTTGCCGCCCGGCGGCAGCACGGTCACATATTTGCGGTTGGGGTTATTCTGCACCACATATCCGCGCCGCCGCAAAAGCATCAGAAAGGTATCGTATGTATACGCCTCTCCGATGATGCGGTCAATATCTGCGCGAATGGTGCTACGGATCGTGGGCTTGCCGTTCTGCTCCGCCTTCCATTCAGCGTAGTGCTTTCCTTTGCCCTGCGGCGCGATAGTGGACAGATCGTTCTCCCGGCACAACGCATCTGACTGCGCCCGCACTTCAAAATAATAGCTGCCGGGACTGCTGTGATATTTCTTGCCGTCCACAAACGACACAGAGTTCACCACCACATGATTGTGAAGATGTGCTTTATCCAAGTGCGTACCAATGACCGCCTCATACCGCTTGCCAAACAGCCTCTCGGCAAATTCCACGCCGATACGGTGCGCCTGCTCCGGCGTCACCTCTCCGGGCGTAAAGGATTGGATGAAATGATACCCCACCACGCCGCCCAGCTTGCCGAACCGCTGCTTCGTGGCCTGCATCTCGGCATAGGCTGTTTCACAGCTCTCACAGTTAAGGACCGACGTAAAGAAATGCTGTTCCGTTTTCTCTGGATTTGCGGCATAAGTAATACCCGTATCCAGCGTAGTCTTTTCTCCGTTGACAGCATAGTTTACCCGCTTATCCAGTCGGTCACGGATGGCGATGATCTTCGTGATGGCCATTCTTAGAGGGCTTTCACCGCCTGCCAGAGCATCCCCTGCATCATCTTGATATGCGCTATATCCTCCATGCGGACAAAGCCGCTGGCATTGGCGACCTTGGCAATTTGGTTGATGTTCACGGCCATACCGGACAGCTGGCGCAGCAGCTCTGTCAGCTCGCCGGGCGGACGGGGACGTAGTTCCGCGCCCACAATAAGCCTGCGGATCACTGGCTCCATTTTCAGGCCGGTATCCATGGAGAGCTGCTTCAAATGTGCGTACTCTGTGCTGTCCAGCCGCAGAGAGACGCGCTTTGCAATTTCTCTCATTTGTTCTACTCCTTCCGTTTTTTTATGGGGGTTTTAGGGGGCTTTGCCCCCTTAACAAGCGCGTTTTGCTGTCAAAATGCTATGCTTGCCAGGACAGCGGCGCTCTGCGCCGCGTCCTGCAATACCTGCCGAAGAAAGAAATCAGCGGGCTTCGCCGCGCTGCGCGTCACGCCGATACCGCAGCAGATCATTGTAGTCTTTTCCCCGCACCGGAGGTCTGTCAATGACCTCGTATCCTCTCAGCAGTTCCTTCAACACCGCCGCTGCTTTCCGTCCCGGCTCATCATTGTCCAGACACAGCACAATGCGGGTAATATGGGGTGCGGCCTTCAAATACCGCGAAAGCGCCGGTGGCAGCTGCCGATCCTCCTTCCCGACACCTCCCAGTGACAGTGTGTTTGCCTTGCGCCAGTCCCTCCCCCGCTGCTTCAGCAGCGTCAGGTAGGAAAGGGCATCAATGGCGCTTTCAAAAACGCACAGGGTAGGGCTGTCCCCCGGTGTCATCGGCACTGCGAAGGAATACCGCTTGTCGCTGCCGACCACCTCGCCCACAAAACGCTTGTCTTGCAGCGTCCCCCGCTGCATGGCGTAGGCCGGTCTGTCACCGGCAAAGCCTACGAACACGCAGTTGTGATGCTGTGCCGATTCATAGAGCAGGCCGTGTTTGATGCAGTGGTTGATGATCTCCGGGTCGATACCGCGCCCACGCAAGTATGAAAAAACACGCCGGTTGTCGGCGTGTCTGGGCGGCAGGGAAAATGATTTTGTCGGGCGGGCTTTCCGGCGCGGCGGTTCTGCCAAAGGTACGCCGCCAGCGCTCAGGATGCGCTGCACAGCATCCGGCAGCGACAGCTTCCGCACAGTGGTCAGATAGTCCAGCGCACTGCTGCCGCCAACACCCCGTGACCACCAGTACCATTCCCCGTTGGAGATTTTCAGGCTGTCATGACTTTTGGTTGTATAAGCATTGCCGCCCACGCTGACCAGTTCATCCGGTTCACAGCACCGCAGATAGGTCAGCAGATCCATCTCACGGGCACGGGCTAACTGCTCTGGCGGGATAAACGGCATAGGACATCACCTCCTTCCGGGCAAGCAAAAAGCGCAGGCATAATGCCTGCGCTTCTGCGTCATCTTGCAGCTATTCAGTTGTTACGCATTGGCTCTCTGGAGATAAAATTCACTCTCCGCGACGCGGATCACAAAATCATACTCCAGCCTGTTCGCCTTAGACATATTGATATTGTAACGCTTGCTGACCTGCCGCAGATAAGCAAAATACGCTTTATCCTCCTGTGTGAGCGGCGCGACCCACCCTGTCTGGGCGGCGTGATCTTCTATGCGCCGGAGATATTCAAGCTCTTTCTGATCCATTGTCACGCACCTCCATAGTAAAAGTTGACAAAATACTCTCTGCTGCGTCTTCCCATATCACCAAACGATACGGATCGTATGACGCAACCTGCCGTGCACCAAATTTCTCCATATAGTAACTCAGGAGCTCACTGGTTTTTGCCTTGAATATCAAAACCCCGTCAAATCCTGCATCCAGCGAAATTTGTATGGCGTAAGCAAACAGTGCCTTTGCAATCCCGACGTACTTTTTCGATCCGCTCTCTAAATGGAGAAGATTAGCGTTGCTATGTCGGGCATTTTCAAGGTAGAGGATTTCAACCGCTAAGCCATCCTCGTCCAGCTCATACGACATCAGTCCCAGCAGTTCGTCATTGTCCATGCGGTGTAAAGCGACCTTATTGGGTAATTGTTTCGCATAAGGCGTCGTCCATACGGTTTGCCAATCCCTTGTTGCAATCAAATCTTGCTCTGTCGCAGTCTTTACAACCGTTGGGATTTTCGCGTTGGACGCATACTCTAAAACAAATAGATTTAACATCTCCATTCCCCATTTCATAAGTAGTTTATCACATTTTAGGTCAAAAAACAAGTAGTCTCTGCATTCTCAATGTGCACAAGTCCCTACCTTACCTGTACATGGATTTCCTTGTATCATGCGCTTTTTTAGGAGATTCCTCTTTTCCAAATAGGGAACTTTCTGCATTTGTGAGCGCCCGTTTTGTTCCCTATTTTTATTTCGTGAAAAAGGGAACTTCCGTGCAGAAGTTTCCTTTCCCGGCTGCGCGCCCCGCAAGCATACGCAGCACGATCACCATGCGCACCATACCAAAGTCTACGATTGCTGTCAAACTATTTCACCTCGCCAGCCCTGCCCGCATACGATGCGCGTAGTTTTCCACGCTGTACCGCCGCATATAGGCGTTCTCGCTGGGCGCGGCGCTGTCCAGGTCAATGCCCCCCAGCCGGTAATCATCTGGCCGCAGCACTTCCTCCACTGGGATCACGCGGACACGCGCCCTGCTTTTCCACTCGCCGCCGAACACGCCGCCCACGCTGTGAAAGCCCCGATCACCGCACACCCACAGCAGCCGCTTGCCTGCCGGTATATTGCCCAAAGGTTGCTTGAGAATGACTACGGAACGCGGCTCTGCGCCGGCCACACGGTAATAACCGGTCTGCTCCGCCTTCTCGTATGTACGTATCAGCTTCTCGAATTTCCACTGCGGCTCAATATAAAGAAGACTCTCCTGGTATCCCATATGGACCTACCTTTCTAACTCTGTCGTTTTTCTTGTCGGAGGCTGCTGGCTATTATCCGGTGCTTCCGTTTCGGCTACGACCTCCGGCTCACGCTTGTCCATATTCAGCAGGGCGTTCAGTTCCTCCAGCCGCGCCAGCTTTGTTTGTAGCTCCTCCTCACGAGGAAATGGCTTCAACACCTCCACCTTCGCCGTTTCCAGCTGGTTATGCAGATCACTCAGCTTTTCCCGGCAAGCCTGCTCCTTGAGAGGCAGCGATTCCAGCAGATTATCCATGCGTTGGATATTGCCGAACACATCGGTGCCCAGCGTCACCACATGGCGTAGCTGCCCGATCATGGTCAGGCGGTATTCCTGTGAAAAGCTGTCAAAGGACAGTTCCAGCGTCAGACCGCGGTAAGTGCCGATCTGCATCGCCTCCGGCGTCAGCATATTCCGGCACATCACCAGCAGCTCCGCGCCAGCCGCCTTTTTCTCGGTGTAGACCTTACCCGCCAGCGTCATGGGCGAAAATCCGTCCTCATTAGGTGCGGTGTGCGCCTTGACTGCGGCAATATCCGCGCCGTACCCGGCGAGACGTTCCTGCGTCTCCGCGATGGATTTGGGGAACGTTTTGCTGATGGCGTCCTCCATGCTGTATCGCTGGCTAAGGTGGCTGCTTTTCAGCAGCTTCAGCTTCGTCACTTCACTGTCCAAATCCATTTTCTCTTTAATAAGAGGGTTTCCGCTGGCCAGTGCCTTGATCTCCGCATAGGAAAGTGCCTGATCGTCCACGTCCTCAGCAGAGCGCACCGGCGACTTGCTGGTCATGATCTGTGCGATGAATTTCTGCTTTCGCTCCACCAGTTGGTAGAGGTAAGCGTCGAATGTACCCTCGGTGACGTAACTGTAAATGTCCACCTCGGCATTTTCGTTGCCCTGCCGGATGATGCGTCCCTCCCGCTGTTGGAGATCTGCGGGACGCCACGGGCAGTCCAAATGGTGCAATGCCACCAGCTTCTGCTGGCAGTTGGTACCGGCGCCCATGCGCTGTGTACTGCCCAGCAGCACACGCACCTGACCGGCGCGCACCTTAGCAAACAGGTCTTTTTTCTGTGCCTCCGTCTTAGCGTCGTGGATATAGGCGATCTCGTTTTCCGGCACGCCCATCGCTACCAGCTTACTGCGGATGTCGTCATAGACGCTGAAAACACCGTCGCCCTTGGGCGTGGACAGGTCACAGAAGATCATCTGCGTGGAGTGCTTTTCCGCCGTGCGCCGCCAGATGTCAAACACCGTCTCCGCGCACTTGACCGCTTTGCTCTCCGGGTCGGCGGGCAGCATAGGGTTGATGAGCCGCTGGTCTAATGCCAGCTTCCGGCCATCGTTGGTGATCAGCAGCATATTGTCCACGCTGCTGTCCACCTGCTTGTTGCGTACCTGCTCGGCCCGCTCCGCCAGCGACGCTACCATTTGCTTCTGATACTCGGACGGTTTCAGGGCAATATTGTGGTAGTGTGCCTCCGGCACAGGCAGGTTCTGCATATCCGCCGTTTGGATGTCCGCCACATTTTTGAATACGGAGATCAGCTCCGGCAGGTTGTTGAACTTGGAAAAGCAGGTCTTGGCACGGTAGCCCGTCCCCTCGGGAACGAGTTTGTCAAGATGATTTTTGTAAGTTTTCTAAATTCAAATATTTATCCGCTGAAAAATCTCCCAACATCTCGTGTCTGCATATTTCTTGAAACACCGTATTCAAAGGCTTCTTCGCACTTTCCGATTGCTTCACATTTACAATAAAAGTTGTTTTGCCTATTCGTGTTGTATAAGATAAAGTATTCTCTTTCATATAATCATTTTCTCCTTTTCATAAATTGATTGTGGGGCATTCCGTTTGGAACACCCCACAAATACAGCCTGTTTCATCGGAACATATCAAGAAGTCATTAAGTCGTGAGTATAATGGAAAAGGTTATCTTTCCATACCTCGCTTGCTCTTTCGTGCCTTGATACGCTCCTGTCTTTCTTTTTCCCTTGCTTCTTTTTCGGCTCGTTCCTGTGCTTCCTTAAAAGAAAAAAGTTGCTTCACTTTTTCGGTAAAAAGTTTGGCAACTTCGGGGAAATGTTCCAACGCTTCAAGAAAAGGTCTGCACTTTTCTTTCAGTTCGTTGTATTTGGTTTTCATTCGTTCCAATGCGTTTGCACTGTCCATATACTTCTGTCGGTAAAAATTTGCACTCTGCTCAAATTTTTTGATTTCCGCACGACTGGTAATACCCTCTTTGGCAAGGGCTGTCAGTTGAGAATAATCCTCTTTAGAGATTGCCATTTTACCTGTGATTGTTTTCTGCCCCATACTGTCAATCTCGTTTAATGTTTTGGAAACATTACGGGCAGGCTCATACTTGACTTGTTCCTTTTGAATACGCTTCTGCAACTTCTCCAATCGTTCTTTATCCTGCTTGATTTGATATTGCAGGGAAGTTAAATGCTCCGCTGTACTTCCGTATTCGCCACGCTGAAAGCCCTTGAACCCTTGTTCCGTCATATAGTGAAACAATTCATCTTGCAGTATGCTGTACGAAGCTCGAAACATCGGCTTGCCGTTCTTCCTAAGAAGCGGATTTCCTTTTTCATCGGTCAGCGGAATATCCGATTTCCATTTCTTTGAATGGCTAATCTGATTAACCACTTCCTTGACTGTTCCTCGCAGTTTTTCGTCTTTGCAACGCTTACTCCATAGGATTTCTTTCTCCACCACTGGCAGAACCATAGCGTGAAGATGATAGTGGTAAACCTCTTTTCCCAGTTCTTCGCTTGCTGCTACATTGATTTCATCAGCGTGCATTACCGCCGATATAACATTGTCCGCACCGAATTTTTCTTCGATGAAATGATAGGCTTCTTCATAAAACTGCTTTGCGTATTCATAACCACCGTTACGCTCGAAGTACATCGTGTTCACATCAATCACAATCTCATTGAAAAGGGTAGCGTCTTTCCTTAACCCACGAAGCGACACCTGCCCGTCTGTTTCCATCTGCTTTAACTGCTCCATATAGGTCGGGGCAGTCGGCTTTTTGAAATGCACATTAAAGGGTATTCGTTCCACAATTACATTCATATTTTCATAGGTTTCATTCTTGCGTTCGTTGTGCCTTTCCGCCTTGCTCACATCAGAAGCGGTGTACTGTTTTACCCTTGCACAACTCATATCCGCCTTGTTGCTTTTCGCCATTTCGTTCTCCTTTCTCGGCAGAGCAAGCAATCCTCCTTTCCTGCCGAAAATAAAAACCACAGGAAAGATACATTAAGCCTTGTTTGTGTCATTTCTCAGGGCGAAAATCAGGGGAAATTTCCTTTCTAAGCCTTTCAAAAAATCGCAAGGTATTTGTACTAACCTGTGGTTGTGTATGAAATTGTGGGTTTGGGATAACAAAAAACACCGTATTTCTACGGTGCGTTCTGTAAGATATATTCTGTTTTATGATAGCAGAAAACTGGAATTCACAGTTCTTCCATCCTTCCCATCTTCAGCGCCATAACAAGAGTTCCGGCTGCCATCACAAAGACACCAATTTCAATCACATAGATGGGAAGAAGCGCCGGACCTGCCACGGCAAAGAAGTCCACGATAAAATGAATCCCATATGCAAGAACCGCTGTAAAAGCCGCTGTCCTGTATTTGCCTGCCTTTACCGCCCGGTAGATCAGCAGTGACAACCCGATATGCAGAATGATAGCACTGATTCTTTCGATTCCGCTTACAAAAAAGAGTGGTGCCGGTGTTGTCCATAGGGCCGACAGCTGTGACACGGTCTGGTTTGCAGACTCAGCAGGAAGTGCCGCCAGCGTATTCTGCATGGCTCCGCTGTTGATCATCAGCATGGACACAAGATTGCTGATTCCGGAGAGTCCTCCGAGCAGAATAGCCTCCACACCGCCATGCCCGATTCCATACATCAGTGCATTTGGAAAATCCAGCCATTTCTTCATCCAGAACTTCATGGCAATCAGTCTTCCGGTCTCTTCAAAAACCGCTGCAGCCAAAGCCGCGTACACATAGTAAAGCCATGGCCTGCTCTGTGCGTTCAGTCCGCAGAACCGAATGACAAGAACATGCAACAGCTGCTCCAACAGCATGGCAAACAGCAGATAGGTTCCTGCTCCGATAAAGAACGAGGAAATCCTTGCCTTAAGCTTCACCCTTCCTGCAATGAACAAAGCAATCGGTACCCCCATCGAGAGGACAACGGAGCAGATAACTCCCGCTATCGCCAGACCTGATATTGTGTTCAATTCCATCTTTATACCTCCCTGATTCTCAAAAAATTCCTTTATTGTATTTGAACTGTCCATACAATATAAAGCCTAATCCGACAATAACTGCTGGAAGAATGATATAATCTATAATTATTTCACTCCAAAACGAAACAATAAAACCTAATATAAGAGATATTCCTATAATCAGCGTTCCTGTGCCGACTGTTTTTCCATACTTTGGTATATCTTCTTCCTTTACTTTTCGCCTGTTATAAGAGTGAATTGTGCTGATATTGCCTTTGATATTTACAATTCCCACAACAGATATGAACACTCCCAAAATCAACAGTATAATATTTTCCATAGTGACCTCCTAAAAATAGAATAGTTCCTCAAATTTTTTGTCCAATGCAATACAAAGAATTAGAGCCAATTTTGCAGTTGGATTAAACTGTCCTGTTTCAATAGAACTAATGGTATTTCTTGATACCCCTACCATTTCTGCAAGCTGAGCTTGAGAAAGATTTGCTTCTGTGCGAACTTCCTTTAAGTGATTTTTCAGTTGTAATTGTTCTTTCATATTCTCACCTCTAAAAGGTGGCTAACAAATCCAACAAATGCAAAAATGGAAAGCACAAAAAACAGAACGGTCAAGACCAAATCACTCTTTCGCTTCATTTTGATAAAACGAACTAACCATTGTGTTGCAATAATGCTGAAGTATATAACCCACGGACTGTAAATCATAGTATGAGCAAGCACAGAAGATAACAGCGAAAGCAAACAACACACTAAAGCACCAACTCTGCTTGCGTGACTTCCGGCTTGATATACCACTTCCATTTCAGCCAAGTCCTTATTGCGATGTTCTTTTCTGCTTGCATTTAAGATTTCGTCCTTTTTCATAAAAACACCTCCATGCCAAGTTTTCTTTGCATGTTTTAATTATACACATACCAAGTTTTCTTGTCAATAGAGTTCATAAAAAAGTTACAACCGATATAATAGATAACTTTTCTACCACTTCGATTATACTCGCAACTTAATGACTTCTTGAATACTTGCCGAAAAAGAAAAACTGCCATCGGTTTGACAGCAGTTCTTCTTCGGTTGGTATCCGTTAGGAATACACAATATCATTCATTACAATCTCATCGGCACAGGCTCGAATGTTATTCATCAATCCTATCCATCTCATCATATCCGTTGCTTTCAGTTCTTCTGTTACACCTTGCTTCTTTGCCATTTCCTTTATCAGATATTCCGCCATATCACGAGCCGAAGTATCAATTTCGGCAAGGTGTTCATATAACTTTCCGCTTGTCAGCAGATTAAAATATAGCACACTTTTCGACAAATTCTTACAAATAACTACAACTTTTTTCACAAGAAACGAAAAAAACGATACTGCATCTCTGATAAGGCTTTTCATACAGATCCATAAAATCATCCGGACAGGAAATCTGATTACCAATATGGTATCTACAATCAGATATAGTGCAAATGCTTCGTCAGACCACCACCCGAACCAAGTTCCCGGAATATTGATTATCATGAATCCGAAACAACCCAATCTCCCTACTTGTTCTGTGACCTCAACATATTTATTGTTCCACTTATTATCAAATCCATCTTTGCACTTAATCGCAAATACAACATTGGGTATCATAATGACTGCAATAAAAATCAGCCCAAAAACATTAAACCATTCCATATTATCTACCATCACAAACTCTGATTTGTATTTCTGTTTGTTTTAAAAATGGGCAACTCCGATTGGAATTGCCCACT
>OHBE01000294.1_pt1 | contig 58040 bp, 43 predicted proteins | sample 1577231 | NCBI WGS metagenome assembly OHBE01 (sample SAMEA3541506, study PRJEB24748) | human gut metagenome | biome: human gut; feature: human-associated habitat; material: faeces | place: China | collected 2012 | reverse complement strand
AACTGTCAATGAAGAAGACTGGTGGCATATTCCATGATCGGTTTATCGTGCTGGACTATGGAACGGCAGATGAGAGAGTCTTTCTGTGTGGTGCTTCTTCCAAGGATGCCGGGGCTAGAATAACAAGCATCGTTGAGGATTACGGAATAGCCAAATACAACTCTGTTATTGCAGGATTATTGAAAAATTCGCCATTAGTATTACCGAAATAGGAGACAATATGAAGTGACCTCACAATTGTAGATTCGTGGATTTACCTGTAAAATATTATTTGAACGAATAATAAGGTAACAGGGATTACCGCATACAATAGGAGGTCACATATAAATAGTATAGTTTATGTTGGAATGGATGTCCACAAGGAACAGTACACACTTTGTTGTAATAGATTCATCCAAAGATGCCGGGAAGCTTATGATATCTGTTCTGTCAGCAGTGGCAGAGATTGAACGTGAGAACATTCGTGTTCAGACCATGGAAGGCAGGATGCAGAAAGCCAGGGAAGGCAAATGGAATGGCGGTTTTGCACCGTATGGGTATTCTCTCATTGATGGAAAATTGGAAGTAAATGAAGAAGAGGCAGTGGCTATCAGAATGATATTTGACCAATATGTAAATACGGATTTGGGTGCAAATGGAATTGCAAAGTATCTTGAAAATCATGGAATCCATAAGATAGCCAGACAGAATGGTAAAAATCCGTTATTTGATGCTGCTCTTATCAGAAGGATTATACAGAATCCGGTTTATAGTGGTAAAATCTCTTATGGAAGAAGACGGACAGAAAAGGTTCATGGTACAAGAAATGAGTATAGGCAGGTTAAGAAAGACGATTACCTGTTAGTAGATGGTCTGCACGAAGCTCTTGTATCAGAAGAAGTATGGGAGCAGGCGCAGGTCAAGGTGGCGGCACAGGCTAAAAAGTATGAAAAGGTCAATCGTGACAAGAGAGAAAAGATTCATCTATTATCAGGAATTTTGAAATGTCCTGTCTGCGGTGCAGGAATGTATGGCAACAAGTCTATTAAGAAACGCAAGGATGGAAGTAACTATAAGGATTTTTATTATTATGGCTGCAAACACAGAAATATGACTAGAGGTCATAAGTGTGATTACAAAAAACAGGTGCATGAAGAAATGCTGGATGCTTCTGTTGCAGAGGAGATTAGTAAACTGGTTAGTAATCCTAAATTTTCGGATTTAATCCGCAACAAAATAAATATGGAAGTAGATACTAGTGCATTAGATCAGGAAATAGAAAATTATAAAATACAATTAAGAAAGCTATATCATAATAAAGATACTATTTTATCAGATATGGATTCTCTTGATTATGAGGATAAGCATTATCAGCGAAGAAAAACAGATTTAGAGAACCATTTGTACAAGACTTATGATAAAATAGATGATGCAGAGGAACTGCTGGTATCTGCAAAGGCTAAGAAACGTTCTCTGCTGGCAGATAAGATTACAGGTGATAACATTTACAAGGCACTCGTGTTCTTTGATAAATTGTATGCTCAAATGAACGAAGCAGAGAAACGGAAGTTCCTGTCGCAGTTAGTGGATAATGTGCAGATTTACGAAGAACGCAAAGAGAATGGTCAGTGGCTGAAATCTATAGAATTTAAGTTGCCAATTATAGAAAAAGAGTTTACACTAAGTTTGGACAATGATACACAAAATGAAACGGTAGTCTTGATGCCAAGAAAATAAAATCGAGTTCTAGAAAGCGGCGTATTTCCGGGCTTTTTCGGAGGTTTGGATTTGAAGCCAGACTTCTGAAAAAGCTCGGTTTTCTTATATGGAAACATATCTACTGCAAAATGTGTGTCAGGTTGTAACCTCGGATTAGATGTCACGATTTGAGGCAGTTGATTAGATGTCAGATATTTGGGGATAATTTTTTGAAAACGAAAACGGATGACAACCAATCCGGCAACTCGACCATTTTGGGTGGTTGTAGGCAGTGGAATAGATGTAAGGGGGATTGATGTTTTGGGGCAGATATTTGATTTTAGCGGTATTGAAAAAAGTGAAAAATCAATTAAGAAGACATGGCAAGAGTTTAGAGATGCACTTTCAAAAGGAGATTTTTCTTTTGGTGATATTGCTTCAGCAAAGAAGAATACGTTCTTGAGAGTTTATGATGACTTGTTTAATAAGAATGCTGGAATAGAATATAATACAGTCTTAATATCTGAGATTGAGAAATATTGTGTCGGCAGAGGTACTATTCTTGGAGAAGATGAGAATCCTGATTTTGAACGTTTTATTCCGAAGACAGAATTTATAAAGGAAGATAACAGATTTAGTCCTTCAGGGCTAGAATGGTTGTATTTAGCAATAGGCGAAGAGGCGGCGATACATGAATGTGCACAGGCCGAATGTCGAGCTAAACAAAATGATAGATTTGGTTTTTGTCATTTTCAATTTGCCGCTGATAGCACAGCACTTAAGGTAGTAGATTTAACAATAGCGGATGAAATGACATATAAAGCTCTGAATGATGGCTTGGAGACTTATGGTCAAGAACAGGTTAAGAAAGGTATAAAAAAATCTAAAGTATTAGGCTTTATTCCAAGGAACAACGTGAATGTAGAAGAATTTAAGAAGCTATTTACTAAATGGGGAGTATATACGTATTCAAAATTACTTTCAGAACAGATATTTGAACCGCTTGATGAAAAGGATAATAAAAGTTTGATGTATGCACCTTTTCAAACTATGGCGCAGTATTATATTTCGTTAGGATACGCGGGAATAATTTATGGCAGTACAGTATCTAAGACTGGTAAGAATATAGTTTTGTTTGATAAAACAACAGCTCATCCAGTGGGGGCAATTGAAGATTACAGAATTCTATAATTCGCGAAAATAACAAAGCCTTTTATGAATAAACGATAGGAGGTATTACGATAAATGGAATATGTAATAATTGGTGCGTGCATTGTGGTTGCAATAGCAGGAGGTATTGTGCTATACGTAAAAAACAAACGAACCAAAAATGAGCTGGGTAATACAGCAGTTGTTGTAAGTAAAACATCAAGCAGTAAATTGCAAGCATCTGAAGTTGCAAATGATCTGGTTATTCAGATAGGAATACTTCCTGCAGATGCGATTTCAGACGAAACTAAACTTGTTGAGATTACGGATAGTAAGGTGCTTGCCCATATAAATAATCTTGTTCCGGGACTGGCACAGGCTGGAAATGCGGCCAATAATGCCACACAGGCTGTCAAGGCAAATGGTGAGGTTTTGTATCGAGCCATAATTCCAGCGGGTGCTAAGTTAACAGATTCCAAAGCGATGGAAGGAGCAGTTCGAGGTATTTATCATGGAGCTGATGGAATTAGAGGTCACGCAAATCTTGTAGCTGTTGAAGCACAAAAAGGAACAGCAGTAGTAGCAAATACCGCAGCTGCAGCAATGGGTGTAGCATCAATGATTGTTGGCCAGTATTACATGACGCAGATTAATGCAGAGCTTGGAGTAATCAGTGATGGTATCTCGCAGATACAGAATTTTCAGGATAATGAATATCGAAGTAGGGTATTTTCGCTGGTAGCCCATGTTAAAAAGATTGCTGATTTTCAGACGGAGATTTTGGAAAATGATGAGCTTCGACTTTCGAAGATTGCTCAGCTTGATAGCTTAGAGGAAGAGTGTACTAAGCTTCTAGGACAAGCTAATCTTACTTTGGCTGGATTTGCAAAGAAATCAGGCCTTAATTACGATGGTTATGAAAAAGCTTTAGGAAATGCACAAAATTGGTTTATGTATCAACAATCGCTTCTGGAAATTTTATATAAGATTTCTGATTTGAGATATGCTTTGCATCTTGGCACAGTTTCGAGAGAACAGTGTATGGCGTTATTACCTACATACTCGAAACAGGTGTCAGATACACAGGCACGACTTACTGCTTGGCATGAAGGTACTGCTGAGCGATTAGGAATAGAGGCTGATGAGTCACGAAGAAAGAGAGCGGGCTTTGATGGAGTAATTCATTTTATTCCAGGATTGTTTAATGATGATTTAAACTTCCGAGGAATAGAAGAAAGAACTGCAAGTATGATCACAGCACAGAAGGCAGGCCATGTTTGTACTCATAAAATAGATAAATCTGAGTTGTATGCAGAGGATGTACAGCTTATTTCAAAAGACGGAAAGATTTATTATTTGCCTGTGAGCAAAGCAGAATAACAAACAACCCTCCCGGCCATCATGGTCGAGAGGGTTTCGTGCGTCTAGGGGATTATCCTTCAATATCAATTTTCAGTCCGGATTTTAGCTCCACGGTGAAGTGGTCCTCCCAGACGATGATTCGTTCAAGCCAGCGCTTTACCAGGGCTTCGTCGAAGGTTTCCAGGTGTGCGGGCTGCTGCTTGATATAATCCTGCAGTTCATTGATGCGGGCAATCTGTGCGTCCCTGGCCGCAGTGTCAACCGTACATTTTTCTCGCTGTTCCCGGAGCTTGAAGATCTCGTCGGCAATCTCGTCGTAGGCTTCTTTGTTATTGGCTTTTTTGAGAAGCTCTTTCTGAAGCTCCTGCAGTCTTTCGTCAATGCCATCAGCGGTATTTTGCTGAGCACTACGGATCACCTTTGCAATGCTCTGCTGGAGCTGCGCCTGGTAGGTGGACTTATCGCCAAGGAGCGTGTTGATGGCCTGAACTACCACATTCTCTAATACCGTTTCATGGACAGTTCTTGCGTGGCATTCCTGCCCGGTCGGCTCCAGTCTACTGATGCAGCGCCAGACGATGGATTTGCAGCCGCGATTGTTCCAGTGGATTCTGCGGAACATTTCACCGCATTCGCCGCAAATGACAATCTGCGCAAAGCAGTGGTTGCAACTGTAGGAGCGCTTTTTGCCATTGGCGCTTGTCTTGACCACTCGCCTGCGTACCAGCTCTTCCTGCACCCGTAAGAAAATATCTTTCGGAATAATTGCTTCGTGGTTGCCCTCCACATAGTATTGCGGAACATTGCCGTTGTTCTTGACTCTTGTCTTGTTCAGAAAGTCGGTGGTGTAGGTTTTCTGTAGAAGCGCATCGCCGATATATTTCTCATTGCGCAGGATCTTGTTGATGGTGCTGGTCCACCATTTTGTTTTACCAGCGCCGGTGAGGATGCCGTCAGCCTCCAGACCTCTTGCAATCCGGTCCATAGAGTAGCCCTCCAGGTATTCACGATAGATGCGTTTTATGATTTCAGCCTGTGCCGGATCCATCAGGATTTCTCCATCCTTCCAGCGGTAGCTGTAAGGCACATAGCCAAGCTTATAGGTTCCATCCAGGAAGCGTTTCTTAATGCTCCACTTGTTATTTTCGGAAATCGAAGCGGATTCGCCTTCGGTCATAGAGCTTAGGATGGAAAGAAATAGCTCACTTTCCATCGAGCCGGTGCTGATATTTTCCTTCTCGAAATAGATCGGAATATCCAGTGACAGAAGCGTTCTTACTATCTCCAAGCAGTCTGTAGTATTTTGGGAGAGGCGGCTGATGGACTTGGTGATTACAAAGTCAATTTTTTGTGCTTTACAATCTTCGATTAGTCGCAGGAGCATTGGCCTTTTATTAGCCTTGGTGCCGGTGATACCTTCGTCAAAATAGAGCCCTGCAAAGGTCCAGTCATCACGGGAGGTGATGTAGCTTTTGTAGTGCTCCTTCTGTGCATCCAGACTTTCGAGCTGTGCATCAGAATCCGTGGAAACGCGGCAGTAAGCAGCCACATGGAGCTTCTTTTTCGAAGCCAGTGAAGGTTGGATTTTATCGATTTTGGTTACCTTCTTCATGGTGATTCGCCTCCTTTGTCAGTGTAAGATTTTCATAGATTGTCCTTTCTACCAAAAAGGTGGTGAGATTGTGCCCACCACCTCCTTAGATTCTTTTTCGATAGATTAGTTTGTCTTCTCGTAAACCTTCATGCGGGTTTCGTGATATTCAAGATCACGCTTAGCACTTTCCTGTTCGCGAATCTCACGCTTGTGGTCATTGATGAGGTTCTGGATCGCAGTGATAAGGAATACCACACTGAACAACAGCCAGATTGCAAGAAGAACAACAACGAGAATAGTCTGTAACATTTCTATAGTCGCCACCTCCATTAATTAAGGAAATCGTCATCTTCATCCGATGCGAAATCAGACTCAGCACTTGCCTTACCACCAAGAGGCTCACCGTCACGAATCTTCTGCAGATTGTTAAGACCGCAGGCGATACCCTTATTGCCAGAGCTGTTGAAGGCATAGAAGCTGATGCTGGCACGACCATACACACCGGAGTAAACCTCGGAGCGAGTAAGAATCGGATTGCGGTCTGCATCCACGATGCCAGGAGCAGAGGCTGCATTGGCATTTACGAAATAGGCATTGGCGTAGGCCGGATCGTCCGGACGCTCCATGTCGCCATCACGAAGCGGAGTCTTGATGACAGAGAGGGCAGGGACAGACTTGCCATTGCCCTTGAGCTTGGCCTCGCCCTCCTTGTAAGCGGCCTCGATGGCAGCTTCAATCTTGGCGATGGTCTTGGTATCGGATTTCGGAATGATCAGAGATACGCTGTACTTCGGTGTACCTCCATTGATGGATTTCGGCTCCCAGACGTTGGCATAAGACCAACGAGTGTCAGGACCAGTGATTACCTTCATAGGATTGTTGATTTTTACATTCTTGTTCATTTAATTTTCCTCCATAAAATCAGTTTTTGCATTGTTCATTGCCGGACGTTTATCGCTCTCCGGCACGAGCGTCGGTTTACCTTGCGGCTTTTCAATGTAGGCGGTAAGTAGCTCATCGAATCTGGATTTGCCAAGACGCTTCTGCATGGCAGTGATACCAAGGAGCTTCTTTTCATATGGATCAAACCCGGCATCTGTAACTGCCTGGATGACTGCCTCCTCATTGGAATACTTGCGGTTGGATCTACCTTCGACCAGCTTCCAGCCAGCCCAGCCCATTCCTTACCGCTGATGGCCTGCTGCAGAGCATATTCCTTGATATCGGATGCCCAGGCAACCAGCTTATCTGCGCGGGAGAGGATGTATTCAATCTCCGAATCCTCTAAAAGAGGTGGAAGCTTGAAATCGTACTGAGCCAGTGTGAGATTGGCCTCGGCTCTGGCACGGCATTCGTGCTTGGCCTTGCAGAAACCACACCATTCGCCACAGAGAAAGTTCCCATCTCCGGCAAAGGCAAGATCTGCGGTCGGCTTCAACACTTCATTCGCCCACTTGTACAGCTCTTCCTTGGAAAGCTCGAAGGTGGAGATGTTCTGACGTCTAGGCTGATAAATGGTCATGCTGACGTTATCAATGTCGTAGATGTCATCAAAAAGCTCCAGGGCTCCAAGTGCGTAGCACTTCATTTGCGGATTATCGGTCGCATCTACGAGGACTCCAAGACCGTGCTTGTAATCGCATATTCTCAAGGTGCCATCTGCAATGATGATGCAGTCAGCGGTTCCGAAGCCCTGCTCCACCCAGCGAGAAAAATCTACACGCTGTTCAATCAGAACCTTCGGGTCAGCGCAGCTTTCCTTGGCGGCCTCTACCATTTCAAGGATGTAGGCGGCATAGCCATTGGCACAGTCCTCCATTTCCTCGTTGTACCAGGTGAGATTTTCCGTCGGATCACTGGCATCCATGCCCAGTGCCTTTTTCAGCTTGTACTCACAAAGCTCGTGAGCATTGGTGCCTTCCGCAGCATAATCGCTGCCTTTATCCTCGTAGGTCTCGCAGAGTCTTGCGGAAGGCGGACAGTGAAGCCAGCGGTCTGAAGAGGAAGCAGATAAGGTAGCGTGTCCTTTAGGTGGCATCGTCAAGCACCTCCGCATCCTTTAACAAGGCTTCATAGTGCTTCGGATCAACAGCAGATAGCTTGGAAGCACCATACTTCTGAAGTAATGTACGGATAGCAGCGGTATGCCCGGCACGGGACTTCTCTGCTAAGACAGCTCGTACATCCTCAAGTTTGAGTTCCGGTTTCTTTTCTTCCTTGGCAGCAGGCTCTTTGGCAGATGATTCATCAACAGTGCCACCAAACTGTTCTGCTAACCAGTTGGCTGCTTCGTTAATAGCAGCGGCTGCACTGCGCAGCTCTTCGATGGTCATAGCCATATCGCTCATTTTGCTCATAGCGACGTTCTCCTTTCTCTGATTGTCTTTGCTGTGCGAGGATTGTCATGTTTCTCGCCATTCTTGCGGATACGTGGGAGATTGCATTCAGTACTGCAATCAGCTCCGTGTCGTTACCGCCTGAATCGAAGTAGGACTTCTTCATGTGCTTCACCTCCGTTTCTGTGATGGTTAAGGCTTGTTGTTTCGTGCCTTACACCTTCCACTGGAGATGAGTGGCGGATTTGAGCGGAGAAATTTAAAAAAATATAAAATCCCTCCGGACATCGGTTGATGGATGCCAAGAGGGATGAATTGCTACATATGATATGTAGGATTAATAGCCACGGATTTTACGGAGCTCCGTGCGGATCTTCTTCATCTGATCAGCGAAGGTACGCTGAGGACGACCGAGCTTCTCGGCGATTGCACGATCTGAGATCTTGTAATCATCAAGCCAGCACTGAATGATGGTATCAGCATCCGGATCGAGCTCACGCAGTCTAGCAAAAAGCTGCTCCAACAGCATACGGTCGGAGATGATTTCTTCCATAGACTTGCTACGGTCGGGCATATAGTCGCAGAGAGTGCCGTTGCCATCTGAGAGAGGCTGATCCAGAGAAGTGATGTCTCCGGTAGCGTGATATTCACAGTCAAGGCAGTCGCCATCGCATCTCCATATGAAGCGATATGGGCACATGCACCTGCCGTGATCCTGTTCCTTGTGACGGATGCGGTCGGCTTCCTTATAAAATGAATTGTGCTGTTCCTTGGTGACCGGGACCTTTTCACCGGTGCTGCGAACGTAAATAAAGTAAGTCTTCTGATTGTCATTGTTTTGCATAATGAAAGCCCTCCTTCGGCTTTTGCCGAAATGGAGAGCTCCAGACATGCAAAACCAGACCACAGGCGTGAGGGCATACCGAAGGATTACTCCATTTCGGCTGCACCTCACTTCCGGTGATCGGTACAGTGTTTGATTGTCGTCGGTAGTCACGTGGAACCGGAAACACCCTGCGCAGATGGCTCCCACGTGCTAAAGCAAGTATGCCATTTTTAGGAATCGGAACCTCAGACACAGGCATGTCCGTTTTTGCAGTGCTGATGGGCAGAAACGAGAAGGCCAAGATGAGCTTTACATTGAAAAACGGGCAAAAAAAGGCCGGACATAGTTGTGTCCGGCATGGAAATTTGAGAACGCACAAATAAAAAATAATATCAACAAATAACAGCAAACTATTGAAAAAACATATTTATGATTTATAATAAAATAGATGAGTTGTATTCAGATTCAAATTACGAGGTGAGAGCATGGAAGAAATCATGAATGACAAATGGATAGGCATAGATGAAGCTGCGGAATATTTAGGAATCAAAACAGTCACTCTTCGTAGCTGGATTAGAAATGGCAAAGAAGATTTGCCTGCTCAAAAAATCGGGAAACAGTGGAAGTTTAAAATTTCCGAACTCGATGAATGGGTTAAGAGCGGTAAAAGCGCTGACTGATTCATGAGGAAAATCAAAGAAAATCATTAGACAAGGAGCAGACAAATATGGCTGTCAAGAAAACGCAATTATATGCATCGCTGTGGGCGAGCTGTGATAAACTTCGCGGAGGTATGGATTCCTCAGAGTATAAGGACTATATCCTGACACTTTTATTCATGAAGTATGTCACTGATAAATTTAAGGATAAAGGAGCATATGAAGACATCAAGGTCTTCGATAAGGCACATGACCAAGATCCCGATCCGGAAAAGCGGACGGGCTGCTCCTTTGATGACTTTATTGCTCTGAAGGGAAAAAAGAACATCGGCGAGGGCATGGATAAAATCATAGCTCGCCTTGCTGACGAGAACACCGACCTGAGGGGCGTTATTGATATTGCACATTTTAACGATGAGAAAAAACTCGGAAGCGGTAAGGAAATGGTCGATAAATTGACTGATCTTATCTCTATCTTCCAGCGTCCGGAACTTGACTTCTCTCGAAACAAGGCAGAAGGTGATGACATCATCGGCGATGCCTACGAGTATCTAATGCGTAAATTCGCTACAGAGAGCGGAAAGAGCAAGGGACAATTCTATACGCCTGCAGAGGTTTCCAGAATTCTTGCTAATGTAGTAGGCATTAGTCACTGCACGGATGCCAGCGCCACGGTATGCGATCCGGCTTGTGGTAGTGGTAGTTTGTTGATTCGGGCTATCGATGCAGCGCCATTTCCAATTATGGGTTATGGTCAGGAAAAAGAAAGCACAACAGCTGGTCTTGCTAAGATGAATGCTGTTCTGCACCGTAAGGCTGAAATTATCATCAAGAGCGGTAATACATTCTCAAATCCGCAGTATATGGATAAATCGGATAACTCTGTACTTGAGCGTTTTGATTACATAGTGGCAAATCCGCCTTTTTCCATGAAAAACTGGCGCGATGGAATTGCAGGTAAAGAATATGGTCGGTTTGAGGGCTATGGGGATATGCCTCCGGAAAAGAACGGAGATTATGCTTGGCTTATGCATATTCTTAAAACTTTAAAGTCAAATGGTAAGGCTGCGGTTATTTTGCCTCATGGAGTCCTCTTCCGTGGAAACGCAGAGGCTACCATCAGAGAAACTATTATAAAGAAACATTGGATCAAGGGGATTATTAGCCTTCCGGCAAACTTGTTTTATGGCACTGGAATAGCTGCATGTGTACTCGTGATTGACAAAGAAGGTGCTGCAAACCGACAGGGCATCTTTATGATTGATGCCAGCCGTGGATATGTTAAGGATGGCAATAAGAATCGTTTGAGAGAACGCGATATCTACAGAATTATTATTACCTTTAATGAGCAGATTACTACAGATCCTAAGTATGCGCGTTTCGTATCCAATGATGAAATTGAAAAGAAGAATGGGTATAACCTGAACATCACCCGATATATTGACTCCACAGATCCGGAGGACATTCAGGATATCTATGCGCACATCCATGGAGGTATCCCTGCGGTTGACATCGATGGCCTCTCCAAGTACTGGGAAGTATTTCCTTCGTTGAAATCTGAGCTGCTGTCAACTATTAGCGAAAAATACTACAGCTTAAATGTTGAGCACGAAAGTATTCGACAAACGATATATAAAAATACTGAATTCTCGGAGTATGGTGAGAAACTCGACGAGGCATTTGCTGCATGGAAGACAAAAGAATATCCGGTTCTTTCAACTCTTGATGAAGACGTGTCTGCAAGAGAGCTGATTGTAAGTCTTGCTGAAGATATCATTGCCGAATTCGAACACCTGACACTGATTGACAAATACGATGTATATCAGGTGTTGTTAGCCTATTGGAATGAGGTCATGAACGATGATGTGTCACTTATCATAAGCGAATCGGATGGCTACACCAACGCCAGAGCGACAGACAATATCGAGGAAGAAATTACGCAGGGAAAGAATAAGGGTGAAATGAAGGTCACCGGATGGGAAGGTCGTTTGATCCCGAAATCTATTGTAATAGATGCCTTTTTCCGTGAAGAGAAGAATGCCATAGAAGAAGCCGGGAGTATTGTCGCAGAGACGGAGTCCCAGCTTTCTGATCTGATTGAGAGTGCGGACGAAGAATCTGCTCTTGCTGATGTGGTTGAGAACGGGAAAGTTAAAGCGAAGGATATCGAAGCCAAAATAGTTGAGTTGACAAGCACGATTGAAACAGAAGAAACCATAGAGCTCGAAGTGATCCGCACGGATCTCCAGCTTGTCAATACGAAGAAACGGCTGGAAGCGTACCTTGTGAGGCATCCGCTTTGCAAGAGTGCAGTCAACGAAAATGGAAAAATCACAAAGAGCTCTATTGAATATCGGTTACGTATTATTCGTACAGAAGAATGCGTACCCGAGAGCTTGCAGGATGACGTAAACCAGTTGAAGGCAGCTTTAGATCTTTGTGGTAAGGTATCAGATTACAATAAGGTTGTCAAAGAACTGAATAAGGCTCTGGATGAAAAGTGCCGGGCAAGATACGAAAAATTCACAGATAATGAAATTTTAGAGCTGCTTGTGAACAAGAAGTGGTTTGATAGCATTTTCTCTGGCATCACCGATTTGTATGCTGAGATTTCCCATCGCTTGACGAGTAGAATTATTGAACTTGCTGAGCGATACGAGGATACACTTCCAGAGCTTGACAAAGTCACTGCTGAATATGAGGCAAAGGTAAAGTCTCATCTTGAAAGGATGGGATTCAAATGGTAAATGAAATTTTAAAAACAGATATTCCGGATGACTGGAATATTAAGAAACTTGAGCCAGATGTTGGATTTGTTAGAAGTGGGAAACGCTTACCAAAAGGATATTACGTAACTTCGATACCTACACAACATCCATATATTAGAGTTGCAGATATGAGAGCAGGGTATGTTGACGTTGATGGATTAATGTATGTCCCGGACGAAGCATACTTTCGGATACAAAAATATAGAATATATAGAGATGATATTTATATTTCTGTTGCTGGAACACTTGGTATTGTGGGGCAGATACCGGATTATCTTGATGGAGCTAATCTAACAGAAAATGCAAATAGAATTACAGACATTAAATGCAATATAAAGTTTTTAATGTATTGGTTAATGAGCTCAAAGATTCAAGGATTGATTAATCAGACGCAAACATTGGGAGCACAACCTAAGTTGGCTTTAACACGAATTAGAAACTTTCCAATCATCCTTCCTCCAATAGAAGAACAAGAGCAAATTGCTGAAGTATTGTGTAATGTAGACACTCTTATCACTAATTTAAGAAAACTCATACGTAAGAAAAATGATATTCGCCAAGGAACAATGCAAATGCTTGTAACTGGAAAGAAACGATTAAGTGGATTTGATGGAAACTGGAGAGTGACGACTCTAGATCAGCTCTGCTATATAGTGACAAAGCAAACAGGATTTGATTATAGCGCAGAGATTAAGCCGTCGCTTGTGACTACACCACAAATTGGAACCATCCCATTCATTCAAAATAAGGATTTTGAGGCGTTTGATATCAATTACAATACAGACTTTTTCATTCCCTATGATGTAGCAGAAAAGTATCCCAGGATCCTTCTGAATGAGGTGTGTCTACTAATATCAATTTCAGGGCGCATAGGAAACGTTGCAATCTTTGATAATGAGCAGACTTCGTTCGCTGGAGGAGCGGTTGGTATTGCAAAACTGTATGAGCCTGAATTGGCAAGTTGGTGCATGCTGTATTTGTCTAGCAAGGACGGACAAGAGCAGATTTTCTCCAATGAAAAAGTTGGAGCACAGCATAATTTGACGGTAGCTGATGTCCGAAAACTCGAAATCAAGATGCCTGCAAAGTCAGAGAGAGAAGCTATTATCAAAGTTTTAACGGATATGAATGATGAAATCGAAGTCCTTGAAGAAAAATTAGATAAGTATCAAAAAATCAAACAAGGTATGATGGAAGAATTGCTGACCGGCAAGGTCAGATTAGTGTAAGGAGGTGCCTGTCAGATGAGTATTGGCGATGCCGAAATTAAAACACAGGAAAGAGTGATCCGTTTCTTTAAAGATCCGGAGATCTTGGGCTACCAGTATATTGGTAACCTGTCAGATTATCAGAATAAGAACATCAAGGAAGATCGTCTGCGCCAGTACCTTCGACTGAAGGGCTATGCAGACAAGCTGATTGATGCTGCTATTATGCAGCTTCAGCAGGAAGCCGGGAATCTTTCGCGTGGAGTTTATGATGCTAATAAGACTGTGTACTCACGCTTGAAGTACGGCATTCCTGTCAGCGAGAGTCCAGAAAAATCTCCGGTGACAGTAGAGCTTATTGATGAGGCTAATCCATTGAATAATGACTTTGCCATCGCTGAGGAAGTGACGGTCGTTGAGCAATCGGAAAAGAGGCCGGATCTTGTCGTTTATTTGAATGGTATAGCAGTGGCAGTTATAGAGCTGAAACGAAGCGGCGTCTCTGTATCCGAGGGCATTCGCCAGAATCTGACAAACCAAAAGAATTCATTCATACAGAGCTTCTTTACCACGATACAGTTCTGCATGGCAGGAAACGAATCTGAAGGACTGCGCTATGGAACACTCCTGACTGGGGAGAAGTTCTACATGGAATGGAAGGATGACGGTTTCAAAGAACATGAGGAAGAACGTGATCCGGTAGATGTTCGTATCAGTAAAACCTGCGAAGGCATAGAGAACAAACTCCTGAAGCAGATATATGCCATGTTCGATAAGGAACGTTTTATCGACCTTATCATGAATTTTGTTGTCTTTGATAAAGGCATCAAAAAAGTATGCCGGTACAATCAGTATTTTGGCATCAAGCGTACCCAGCAGAGGCTTACTAATCTGAGAACGGAGCTTCACAATCCGAACAGAGATCCGGATAAACCGATGGGTGGTATTCTTTGGCATACACAGGGTTCCGGCAAAACGCTGACAATGGTATGGCTTGCAAAATGGATTCTGACACATTGGGCGGAGCTTAATGCTCGTGTCCTTATCGTGACAGACCGAGATGAGCTTGATGAGCAAATAGAAAAAACATTCACTGGTGTGGATGAGAATATTGCTCGTACCAAGAGCGGTAAAGATTTGCTGAATCGCCTGAATGTATATGATGATTCGCTGATTTGCTCGCTGGTACATAAGTTTGGACGTCGTGGTGGTGAAGCGACAGAGAATGACTATGACAAGTACATAGAAGAGCTGAAAGCGTCCCTCCCTGCCAATTTCGAGGCAAAAGGAAATCTTGTGGTGTTTGTTGACGAATGTCACAGAACACAGTCTGGTAAGCTTCATACGGCGATGAAGACCATCATGCCGAATGCTGTATTTATAGGCTTTACGGGCACTCCACTGCTGAAAAGGGATAAGAAGATCAGTATTGAGGTTTTCGGTACATATATCCACGCTTACAAGTATAACGAAGGCGTGGCCGACGGTGTCGTTCTGGATCTTCGTTATGAATACCGCGATGTTCCACAGGATTTGTCTTCACAGGATCGTGTTGACCAGTGGTTCGACGTAAAGACCAGAGGGCTTTCCTCTCGTGCAAAAGCAAAGCTCAAGGAGAAGTGGGGCACGATGCAGAAGGTGTATAGCTCCCGCTCGCGTCTTGAAAAGGTGGCATGGGATATCATTCAGGACTTTAATATGAAACCGCGTCTGATGGATGGAAACGGCAATGCGATTCTTGTAGCCGATGGTATTCCTACGGCCTGTAAGTATTACGAAATTTTCCAGCAGATGGGCTTTAAGAAGTGCGCCATCGTATCTTCCTATACACCGAATAAGGGAGAATTGCGAACTGACACCGTCAGCGACGAGGATGATACAGAAACTTTCCTTAAATACGAGACATATCTGAAGATGCTGGGACTTGCTCCATCTGATCTTCCGAATGCGGGATCGGTTCAAGCCAAGGTGGAGGAATTTGAAAAGGAAGCAAAGCGCAAATTCGTAGAGGAGCCTGCGAATATGAAGCTCCTCATCGTCGTGGACAAGCTTCTCACCGGGTTTGACGCACCTCCTTGCACGTATCTATACATTGACAAGAGAATGCAAGACCACGGCCTTTTTCAGGCAATCTGCCGAGTCAATCGTCTTGATGATGATACGAAGGATTTTGGCTATATCGTGGATTACAAGCAGTTGTTTGGACAGCTCCAGACCGCAATGAAGGACTATACTTCCGGCGCTTTTGAAGGATATGATCCGGAGGATGTAAAAGGACTTGTCAAAGATCGCCATGATGCTACGGTATCCTATTTTGAGGAAGTGTATGATGCTGTCGAGGAACTCTGTGAAGGCGTCGAGGAACCACGTGGAGAGATCCAGTACATCCATTATTTCTGTGGCGTTTCTGGACAGTCTGAGGAGAGCGACGAGATTTATGCACGCCTGAGAGAAAAACTCTATCGTCTTGTGAGCAGTCTTGTCAGAGCCTTCGCAGAAGCAAAACCATATCTGATTGATGACATCTCATCTGGCAAATTGAATGAATATGATAAGAAGGTCACTTTCTACATCGAGTTGAAGAAAACCATCGGTACGGCCAGTGGTGACTTCCTCGATTTGAAGGCATATGAACCTGATATGAGAAAGATGATCGATAACTATATCACGGCAGCGGATGCAGAGAAGATTGGTGATTTTGATGATCTTACCCTATTGGATTTCGTAGCAAAGCAGGGTGAGACACTTACCGGTGAAGGCGATAGCGGCCACAAGGAAGGTGCAGCAGAGGCAATCGAGAATAACATCCGTAAGAAGGTTATCGAAAAGGTCACAGTCAATCCACGCTATTATGCAAAGATGTCAGAAATCCTTGATAAGCTCATTGAAGAGCGTAAGCAGGGAGTTCTTGACTATGCTGAGATGCTTGAGAAATATATAAAGCTGGCCAAGGATGTTGATTGCCCAGAGGATAACGACAAATATCCGGAAAGTATCCGCAAGAGTAAAGCCCTGATGGCTATTTATGATAACACTGGAGAAGATGAGAAACTTGCTATCAGAATCCACAAAGCTGTGAAAAAGCAGGCACTGTTTGGGTTCAGAGATAATCAGGTAGTAATACGAAGAATAAAGAAAGCACTCTATGAGATTTTGGGTGATGACTCTGAAGTGGAGCGCATCTATAAGATCATTGAAAAGCAGGAGGAGTTTTAATGCGCATTGTCATTTCCGGTATCCCAATTGATGTGCAAAAAAAGAATATAAAAAATATGCACCTTCAGGTGAAGCCGCCGGATGGACATGTTGTAATTTCTGCGCCTTTATCTGTGGACGATAAAGCTATAGAGGCTTATGCCAGAACTCAGCTGGGCTTTATCAAGAGGGCTATCGCGCAGTTTCAGGATCAGCCAAGAGCATCGAAGCGGCAGTATGTTTCAGGTGAGACGATGTATATATGGGGAAAGCAGTACTTTCTTGTCTTTAAGCCTGACAATCAAAAGAACAGCTTCGAGATTCAGAATCAAAATATTGTTCTATCCATGAGCGCCAAGAGTACCGTGAAACAGCGAGATGCTTATGTGAAAGAAGAATATCGAAAGATTCTGAAGGAAGAAATAGAAAAGCGTCTGCCTAAGTGGGAGGCGCAGACAGGACTTAAATGTGATTCTTGGCAAACAAAATATATGGTTACAAAATGGGGTGCCTGCAGTACAGGTAAAAAGAAGCTGTGGTTTAACCTGCAGCTCGCCCAGAAACCGTATGCCTGCCTTGACTATATTATTTTACATGAGCTTACACATTTAATCACAAGAAAGCATGATGCTACATTTATCGCTCACATGGATAAGTGCATGCCTAATTGGCGTGAAATTCGTAAAGAACTCAATGACAGCAGGCTGGACTACTATGAAGCACAGGATGAAAGCCCACTGCAGAAACTGATTGACCAATCTCGTTATGACGATATCCGGGATGCGGCCATAGCTTATATTCGAGAGGAACGTTCTGGTGACACGAAAAGGCTGTCGGTCGTTGATATGGAAATCGAGAATGTTATCCATATTGAACAGCCAGAAGATGGCGTGATTGCATTCGATGTAATTACATCATGCGATGTCGAAATGCCGTCCGCTTCTCACAAGGGATATTTTAATGAGCGCTGGCTTAAGATTCATTGTCAGGTTACTCTTGGCATTGATATGAGCGGGTTCCGGATCATGTCTGTTGGTAATTGTGAGCCACAAGAGGAATCTGATAATGACCGCCTGTCCGGAGAGCTGGTACCTATTATCTCACGTGACCAGTTTGAAGACGAAGCTGAGAAGTTCCTGACAAGGTATTGTCCGGCTGCGTTGGATAAACCGATGAGGATTCCAATTGAGACGATAGCCAGCGATATGAAACTACAGGTTATCGAGGATGTACCTCTATCGGATGATCTTACTTATTTTGGGACAATCATATTTGATAACGGGAATGTTCTCGATAAGCACAGGAAGATTACAATTCGCAATGCTAAACGCGGAACCGTATACCTTGATCCGCGTGTCTCCTATGAGAGATCTGTAGGAACAAAGCGTACTACGCTGACACATGAGTGTTTTCACTGGCACCGTCATCAGCCATATCATGTGTTGATGAAAATGATAGGTGCTAACGATAATCTTGGAAAGGCTATTCAGTGCCAAATAGCTGCAAACAACACTGATTCAGATAAATGGAAGGCTGTAGACTGGATGGAGTGGCAAGCCAAAGGCGTTGCTTCGAGAATCTTGATGCCCGCAAAAATGACGCGCATGAAGGCAAATCAGCTTCTTGCAACTTATGGCGGGGTTGATGATGCGAGCATTACAGCCTATGAGAATGTCATTGATGAACTGGCGGAGCTGTTCGATGTGTCAAGACAGGCCGCAAAGGTTCGTTTGATGGATCTGGGGTATTCCAAAGCCGAAGGTGCATATCCGTTTGTAGATGGTCAGTATGTTCGTGGATATTCATTTGAAGCAGGTGCCTTGGGTAAGAATCAGACATTCACTATTCCTTATGCCGATTTGTTTAAGGCTTACTGTTTCGACCGCGAGTTTAAAAAACTAATTGACAGCGGTCAGTTTGTTTTTACGGATCGTCACCTCGTTCTCAACAATGAGAAATATATAGCGAGGAATCAGGCCGGAAATACGACACTGTCAGAATATGCACTCACACACATGGATGAGTGCTGCGTTGTTTTCTCGAAGGGGTATAGCTATCAATCGAAATATCAAGGGGTGAAGTATTACACGCAGTTCATGCGGAACGCCGCTCCTGTTGAAAATCAGGTTGAGTATTCCTTTGAACTAAACACGCATAACCGAACGCTACTCGACCAGATTCAGAACGCCAAGCGTCGGTCAGAAGCCCTGCGAAAATATCCCGGTTCCTTTGCCGAAACGCTGGTAGCTTTACAAAAAGAAAGAAAGCTCTCAAATAAACAGTTAGCAGACCGTTCGCTCGTAGGAGAAAAGACCATCCAGCGTTTGAGAAATGATGAAGAGTATCCAACATCTGTACAGACAGTTTTGGCGTTATGCGTAGGATTAAAGCTGCCACTGCCGGAGGCTGAAATGTTTCTTGGTAAAACTGACTTTAAATTAAATTCATTGAAGGGCGAAGGATACGTTTATCAATGCGTAATGGGAGCCTGTGCAGAGAATTCAATTTATGAAATAAATGAAATGCTTAAAGAAAACGGAATTACTCCTCTGGGGAGCGATCCCGATCTTCAGTAATACAAGGGGGATATGGAATGAAAGGTTCAGAATGTAAATTCGTAAAATACATGGAAGGCTCTGACAAGCGCTTTGTCATCCCGGTGTATCAGAGAAATTATGACTGGAAGACAGAAAACTGCAAGCAGCTGTACGATGACCTTGTAAAAATCATCAAGGGGCACCGGAAGAGTCACTTCTTTGGGAGCCTCGTTTCCGTTTACAATCCGGACGGCCACAATGAGGAGTTCCTGATTATCGACGGTCAGCAGCGTCTTACGACTGTATCGCTTTTATTTCTTGCCATGTATAACCTGATTGATAAGGGTGTCATTGTGCCGGAGACCGCTAATCTGAAGCAGCGGATTTTTGAGGAATACCTTGTGGATAAGTGGAAGCCGGAGGATACTCGTATCAAACTCAAACCAGTAAAGAATGACCAGACCGCCTTTGGAAAGCTGTTCTCTGACCCGACGGAGCATATCCGCGAGTCAAATCTGACTGTAAACTACGATTATTTTTATGACCGCATTCAGAAACAGGAAATCACCATCGACCAGCTTTACGATGCGATCTGTTGTCTGGAGATTATAAACATCCGGCTGGATATGGACGACAATCCACAACTCATTTTTGAAAGCCTGAACTCGACTGGTCTTGATCTCAGCGAAGGTGATAAGATCAGAAACTTCATACTGATGGGTTTACCTTCTAAGGAGCAGGAGGATTATTATGAGAAATACTGGAATAAGATCGAGGTTTGCACGAAATATGATGTAAGTGCCTTCATCCGGGATTACCTGAGTGTAAAGCAGCAGGCCATCCCGCAGCAGAAGAAAATCTACATCAATTTTAAGGACTTCGTGGAGCTTGGAAAAATCGAAATGGAACCACTCCTTGCCGAGATGCTGGCCTATGCAAAGCGGTACCAGATTCTCCTTGAGGGTAATTCTGGCAGTGCTGCCCTTGATGCTTGCATTGACCGACTGAACCGTCTGGAGACTACGGTAACAAGGCCGTACTTCCTCGAAGTGCTGCGCCTATACAATGAAAACAAACTGACTTTAACGCAGGTCACGGAGATTTTCCTGACGACAGAGAACTACCTGTTCCGCAGGACGATGTGTGATCTGCCGACAAATGCTCTGAACAAGATTTTTCTCATGCTTCATCGGGAAATCGTCCGGTACGACGGCACCGAGGATGACTATGTCGAGAAGTTCAAGTATGCGCTTCTCTCAAAGAAGGAGCGTGCCCGCTTCCCGGACGATGTTGAGTTTAAGGCAGCATTTGAGGAACGTCCAGTTTATCTGATGAACAGCAAGAATAAGATTTACATCCTTGAACGCTTCGAGAATTTCGGCACTTCGGAGGATAAGGATGTATATCGCCACTGTGATGACGGCACCTATTCCATTGAGCACATCATGCCTCAGCACCTTACGCCGATTTGGCAGAAGGAACTGGGAGATGACTATGAGCAGATACATGAAGTGTGGCTGCATCGTATGGCAAATCTTACACTGACAGCCTATAACTCGAAATACAGTAATAGCTCATTCACCGAAAAGAAAACCATGCAGAATGGTTTTGATGATAGTGGTATCCGCATGAATACTTGGATTGCCAAGAAGGACAAGTGGACGCTGGCAGAACTGGAGGAACGCAGCGAATATCTCATGGGTCGGGCTCTTTCAATCTGGGCAGCACCTGTCACAGAATACAAACCGGAAAAAAGGCAGCTTGATACTTATACGCTTGAGGATGAGGGCGAGCTGACCGGACGCCTGATTGCAAAGTTCACCTTTAAGAACACTGAACAGCCGGTAACGAGCTGGGTTGAGATGTTCCAGAAGGTTATTCAGATTCTGTATGCCGAGGACAAGGCTATTATCACAAAGCTGGCCATGTCGGAGGAGGAAAATATTGCTCTTCACTTCAACACTAATCCGGATGTATTCACGAAGTCAGTGGAAATCGGTGATGGCATCTATGTGTGGACAAACACCAGCACTCAGAGCAAACTGTCTGTCCTTGGTCGCCTCTTCAAACTGTACAATGAAGATCCTTCTGATTTAGTTTTTTATCTACGTGATGAAAATGAGGCCAATGAGGATGAGCCGGGCAGCCGTTACGAGCTCCGGAGAAAATACTGGACGTGTGCGCTTCCAATTATCCAGAAAGCGCACGGTGAGGACGGTTCTTTCTCCAATGTTAATCCGTCAAGGGATAACTGGATCAATGGCTCCTTCGGTATCGGCGGTTTTTATCTATGCTGCGTAGCAAACTATGATGCAGCACGGACAGAGGTCGTATTTGGCAGAGGAAATAAGCAAGAAAACAAGGACGCCTTCGATAGCCTGTACACACATAAAGCGGAAATAGAATCAGCGTTGGGCACGACGCTCCAGTGGAACCGTGGTGACGATATCAAATCGTCCAAGGTTTTCATTCAGCTGAATAACGTCAGCATTGAAAATGAGACCGACTGGCTCCAGATGGCAAACTTCCACGCCGACTGGACGAAGAAGTTCTACGATGTGATTGTGCCGTTTATAAAGCAATAAAGAAGGAGCGCATGATGAAAATAGGAAGAAATGATCCGTGTCCATGTGGAAGCGGAAAGAAATATAAGAATTGTTGTCTCAGAAAGGAAACAATGAGCATCCCTGACCGTATAAAACAAGCGGTTACAGAGAGCGGATATAATGAAGATATCGGGAATGTGCTTGCAAATATGTATAGGTACATGGAGAGAAAGCAATGGTGGGGTGCCTGCCACGCTTCATGTGCTGCGTTATACGTTTGCCTGTCTGAGCTCGGATACAAACCTAAGCTATGTATAGGTGAGGTGTTTGGTCAAGGATTGTATTTTGATCATTCGTGGATTAGCCTTGATGATAAAATGATTGATCTTGCAATAAGCATGACAATGCTTGGGGGAGCACCGGCATCAGGAGTGATTATTCTTGGAAAAGATATCAAAACAGGGCTGCCTCCTATACTGGATTATGGCGTTCCAGGAAGAGGCATCGAGGATCAGGCGAAGTTCGTGATGGGGCTCCCATTCAACCAGTATATGGATAGCTTTCCGGATGAAAAAGGTGGTCTATGGGGCGTCGTGCGTGAAGTATTAAGTACTGATGTAAATATTCCGTCATTACGTGAAAAATATAAGGACACGAAGAGAGGTCTTATAAGACATGAATGATGGTAATTATGTTGCGTTTGAAGAAGGAGGTCTATTCGTCCGTGAGTAATGATATTAATGCAATGGCTATGAGGTGCTTGAAGAGACTGGTGACCTAAAAACAAACTACAGGGATTATATGACCACAGAGCCTACAAATTGTAATGAAGAGTTAAAACGCCTGGAATGCGCTGATTATGATTTGTGTTTCAGCTTTGTTGACGATGCTATTGCGAGGAGATTATTTTTTGTAATGGTGCTTTTGATCAGAGAGTGGAATCCGGACAGGTTGAACGTATTGTTCAGCGAATGATAAAATTGCTTGAAAAATAAGGAAAGGTTTATTTATAGCATTTAACTGCAACAGGATTCAGTTATTCGAAAAATTCGAATAACTCATAATTACAAGAGTGGTCAGTTATCCGATAATTTTGGATAACTGCTGGTAGCGGTTATTCACAGGGCGAAATTGGAAAAACAGTATCTACCCAATTCACAAATCAGTTTAAATGAACTATTCGGAATTTCCGGATAGTTCAAATCTAATGGAAGCTAGGGCATATGTAATACCGATAAAATAATGACCGGATACCAGGTCGAGACAGTGGCAGGGAGCAGCAGTGTAAAATTGCCTTGCATTATATAGATAGCAAAGGCCTTATACAGATTTGTTCCCATAGACTTCAACGGTCAAGACCTTGATATGGATGCCAATTTTGCCACAGATTGCATCTGTTTGTAGCTGTGAATGTGCGGTTTCAGAAGGTATGGACATGTTTCCGTTTTGATCGGATATGTTTCCGCGAACGGGCACAATACCTGACATCAATCGGAAGGTATCGTGCCATGTGGAGACGGTTGTCTTACTTTCCAAGGACGCTAAAGGTCCGGTGAACCTTTGCTCAGCGCGGACCGAAGTGGAACGGAGAATGGTCGACAGCAGAAAAGTGAAGGTGGACTTCTCTCTGGAGGATATGGATTTATCTGAATTCAAAGGAAAAACGACATATGAGTAGATAAAGGCATATGTACTTGAACAGACAGGACTTAAGGTTTCATCACTGTATATCGCACAGATTAAGAAGAAGTGTGGACTGGATGTCCTTTTTGCTGATATGGAAGTGTTCAATGGACAAGGTAATGATACTGAGAGATATTAAGACTGATAGGAATGATATCTATCTTATCTATTGTTACTTGTTCTGATTTCTCCATTCCCGTGGGGAGACACCATAAATATTTTTAAATGCACGGGAAAAATGAAGCTGATTTTCGTATCCGACAGCAGAGCCGACATCTGCAATGGATAAGGAAGTCAGCTTTAATAATTCCGTAGCCTTTACCATGCGGTAGTTCATAAGAAATTCCTGCGGGGAGCGGCCAATCGAGTTGCGGAAGATTTTTCCGAAATAACTCCGGTTGATGCCACATACCGCAGCGATATCTTCAATCGAAATATTATTCTGAAAATTCTGTTCCATATAATTGATCGCTTCTTTTATATAATAATCACTCATGCGTCCGCTGGAGACCAGCTTTGTCGATTGTGCCGACTGTAGCAGATAATCCAAAAACAGATACAGATGCCCAATCAGATGGAAGGAGGATTCCTGCGGATGATTGACGATATAAAGCATTTCATCGGCAAGTTTTTCCCGTAATTCTTTGGAGTGTGAATGATAAATGGGCGCGTCTTTGCACAAATCTGTGACACTTAAAGCCTCTTTTACACGTAAGCCGTCAAATTCGATCCACATATATTCCCATGGAAGCTGTTCATCGGCAATGTAAGTATTGATCTGCCCCGGGAAAATCATAAATCCCTGTCCGCTTTTTACGGAATAGGTCTGTGTATCCCCGTTTGCATTGTCTGCCATGAGTGTTCCGGTTCCGGAAAGAATGTAGTGAAACAGGTAGTGGTTGCGTGTTGCAGGCCCGAATGAATGGCCGGGATCACACTGTTCATATCCAAACTGATACATGCACAGATCTATAAAATTTTCATTTGGAAAAATATTAAAAAATGTATTACTCATAAAACACTCCGTATATACCAAAATGCGATATTAGTATCTATTATAGCACAAAATATTGCATTTGGGTATAAAATTAAAAAAAAACGGATATTTAAGGATGCATAAAGGTATGTTATAATCAGATTATCAAAAAGGTAAGCGGATATATTTAAGAAAAGGAGAGAAGAATATGGCAAAAAGAAGTATTTTCCGCAGTGTTGCGGTGGTGCTCGCATTTGGCATGTGCATGACGGGGCTAGCCGGATGCGGAAGTGAAAAAAGGGCAGACGGGAAAACCGAAATCGAAGTGGTTTCCTACAAACCGGAAGCAGTTAAGGCATTTGAAAAGATTGAAAAGCGGTTCAATGAAACACATGATGACATCCATCTGACGATTTCATCTCCAAACGAAGCAATGACCATTTTAAAGACACGTTTTATCCGGGAGGATTATCCGGATATCATCGCAATCGGAGGAGACATCAACTATTCCAACTTTTTAGATGCAGATCTGTTTGATGATATTTCCGATCTGGATGAAGTCCAGACCGTAAAACAGGCATATCTGGATATGGATAAGGAACTGGAGTTTATTCCAAAGGATGGCACGTATGCACTTCCATATGTGGCAAACGCGGCAGGAATTTTATATAACAAAGATATGTTTGAGGAAAATGGCTGGAAAGTTCCAACCACCTGGCAGGAATTTACCACACTGTGTGATGAAATAGAACAGAGCGGAACACTTCCGCTGTATCTGGGCTTTAAAGATACCTGGACCTGTCTGGCTCCGTGGAATGCGCTGGCAGTCGGACTTACCGATTCGGATACCTGCAATCAGGTAAATATGGGAAATACCACATTTTCCGATACGTATGGACCGGTAGCAGAAAAGATGCGTGCGCTTTTGGATTACGCAGAAAAAAATCCGTATGCATATGGTTATAACGATGCATGTACAGCATTTGCCCGCGGGGAAGCTGCCATGTATCCGATTGGAAGCTATGCGATCCCGCAGATCAAATCGGTCAATCCGGATATGAATATCGGCTCTTTTACATTTCCTGCAAATGATGAGGAATCAGACAATGTATTAAATTCAGGAATTGATCTGCAGTTTTCCGTAATGAAATCATGCAAAAATAAAGAGGCTGCATATGAAGTTTTAAAATATCTGTATGACGATGAGACCATTCAGATTTATCTGGATGATCAGGGCGGAATTGCCTGCAAAGACGGGGATTTTGCAATTCCGGAAACACTCGAGGATATGCGTCCTTACATTGAAAACAACCGCATGGCAGATTATCAGGATCACCATTATCCGAGTGAGATGAGTGTGGATGCCATGATCCAGACGTTCCTGCTGGATACAAGCGACAATGCACAGGAAAAGTTTTTGACAAAATTTGATTCCGACTGGAAGCGCTATAACCGGGATCTGATTCGGAAAGTGCAGGATTATCAGAAAGAACAGGAGGATGCACAATGAAAAAGAAAATGTCAAACAGGGACAAAACATTCTGGGCGGTTATCATACCAGTTGTGATCTTATTTTTTGCATTCAATACACTTCCAATGATCAAAGGTGTGATTTACAGCTTTACCAATTATAAAGGATACGGAACTTACGATTATGTCGGGTTCCGGAACTATGCAGATCTGTTTACGGATTCCCGCGTGGGAAAAAGCTATTTGTTTACGTTTAAATATGCACTGGCAGGAACGATACTGGTAAATGTGCTAAGTCTGATCATGGCAGTTGGATTAAACAGTGCAATCCGTTTTAAAAGTGCACTGCGCGGTATTTATTTTGTACCGAATATTTTAGGAGGACTTGTCATCGGCTATATTTTCAGTTTTATTTTTACTTACATTCTTCCAACTGTGGGAAATGTGTTCCATATTGGATTTTTACAGAACAGTATTCTTGCAAGTGAAAAATACGCATGGATTGGTGTGCTGATTGTTGGTGTATGGCAGGCAGTTGCCATGAATACCATCATCTATATTTCCGGTCTGCAGACTGTACCGGAGGAAATCTACGAGGCGAGCATGCTTGACGGAGCCAGTAAATGGAAGCAGTTCTGGAAAGTAACATTTCCACTGGTGATGCCGTTTGTGACGATCAATCTGGTACTGAGCACAAAGAATTTCCTCATGGTATTCGACCAGATCATGTCATTGACCAAGGGAGGTCCGGCACAGAGCACCGAATCCATCTCTTACCTGATTTATAAAAATGGTATGGATGGCGGACAGTTTGGATTCCAGAGTGCAAATGCAGTCATTTTCTTTATTGTGATCGTGGCGATTTCACTTTTCCAGATGACAGTCATGAATAAGAAGGAGGAGCAGCTATGATGAAAGTAAAACAGAAAACAAACTGGGTACTTACGATTGTTCTGATTTTGGGGACGGTTACGGTATTTTTCCCGCTGTATATGGCAGTGATCATTGCGTTTAAGAAACCGAGTGAGATGACAAACGATGTGGCGGGTGCACTTTCTTTCCCGAAACAGTGGAGTTTTGAAAATTTCCGTCAGGCAATGGAAGTGACCGATTTCTGGCACTCTCTTGGAAACAGTTTACTGATCACACTGGTAACAATCGTACTGGCAATCCTGATCCACTCAATTGCAGGCTATGTGATCGGACGCGGCATGGCAAGAAGAAAAAGTTTCCGATTTATCTATCTGTATATTGTCAGCGGAATGTTTGTTCCGTTTTCCATCTTAATGATGCCTCTGGTAAAGCAGACGGCGCATATGGGACTTGGAAACCGCGCGGGTGTCATTCTGTTGTATCTGGTATTTTATATGCCAATGAACGTCCTTCTTTACAGTGGGTACTTAAAAAATATTCCGATAGCGCTGGAAGAGGCGGCAGATATTGACGGAGCAAGCACATGGACTACTTACTGGAAAGTGGTCTTTCCAATGATGATGCCAATGCATGCAACAGTTGCAATCCTGACAGCTCTTGGAACGTGGAATGATGTTATGACACCGCTTGTGATCATGTCTGGAACCGGACAGAATACGCTGCCGCTTGCACAGCTTAATTTCCAGACACAGTTTGGAACCAATTACAATCTGGCATTTGCTTCCTATATTATGGCACTGATTCCAATCCTTATTTTCTATGTGATTTGTCAGAAACAGATTTTAAACGGTGTGGCAAACGGTGCAGTCAAAGGATAAAAATAAAACGAGGTGACTTCTATGGCAATTATATACAATCCAAATAAAAAAATATTTAACCTGCATACGGTGCATACAACTTATCAGATGCAGGTCGATTCACTGGGATATCTGCTGCATCTGTACTATGGAGCTAAAACAAACAGCTCCATGGATTATGTTTTAACCTATGCAGACCGTGGATTTTCCGGAAATCCTTATGCAGCGGGCATGGACCGCACCTATTCGCTGGATGCGCTGCCACAGGAGTATCCTTCCATTGGAACTGGGGATTACCGCAATATTGCGCTGAATATCAAAAATGAAAAAGGAGTGGAAAGTGCAGATCTGCTTTTTAAAAGTTATGAGATCCGAAGCGGCAAATACCAGTTACAGGGACTTCCGGCTGTCTGGGCAGACAAAGAGGAAGCACAGACACTGGAAATTGTCCTTGCAGACGAAAACGCACAGGTTGAAGTTCATCTGCTGTATGGTGTTTTGGAAGAAAACGATGTCATTACAAGGAGCGTCCAGATTAAAAATACGGGAACTGGGCAGATTACGATCGAAAAGGCAGCGGCAGCCTGTCTGGATTTTGTACAGGGAGATTTTGATGTCCTGCGGTTTTATGGAAAGCATGCCATGGAGCGCAATCTGGAGCGTACACCGCTGGGGCATGGAACCATTGCGTTTGGCAGCCGCAGGGGAACGTCCAGTCATCAGTATAATCCGGCAGTGATTTTGGCAGAAAAAGGAACAACAGAGACCGCAGGCAGCTGCTATGGAATGCTGTTTGTATACAGCGGAAATTTCTCCTGTGAGGCAGAAAAAGATCAGTTCAACCAGACGCGCCTGCTACTCGGATTAAATGAAGAACTGTTTTCTTATCCGCTTGCGGAAGGAGAAACCTTTACGGTACCGGAAGTCATTTTGTCTTATTCGGCAGACGGATTGTCTGCACTGTCGCAGCAATATCATAACTGCATCCGCAACCATGTGTGCCGCAGCAAATATGTACATATGCAGCGCCCGGTGCTGATTAACAGCTGGGAGGCAGCATATTTCGATTTTACGGGAGATACGATCGTGGATCTGGCAAAAGAAGCTGCTTCCCTTGGAATTGATATGGTAGTGATGGATGACGGCTGGTTTGGGAAAAGAAACGATGATAATTCTTCCCTTGGGGACTGGCAGGTCAATGAAAAGAAACTGGGGGGAAGCCTGGCAGAGCTTATTACCCGTGTGCATAATCAGGGGGTGAAATTTGGCATTTGGATTGAGCCGGAGATGGTCAATGAAGACAGCGACCTTTACCGGGCACATCCGGACTGGGCAATTCAGATTCCGGGGAAAAAGCCGGTGCGCTCGAGAAACCAGTTACTGCTTGATTTTTCCAGAAAAGAAGTGCGCGACTGTGTATTTGATCAGATTTGTGCCGTGCTGGATCAGGGAAAAATTGATTATGTCAAGTGGGATATGAACCGCAGTATGGCAGATGTCTATGCCGGAAATCTTTCCTATGATTACGTGCTTGGTGTCTATGATTTTATGGAGCGCCTGTGCAGCCGGTATCCGGATCTTCTGCTTGAGGGATGCAGCGGTGGCGGCGGCAGATTTGACGCAGGAATGCTTTATTATTCCCCACAGATCTGGTGTAGTGACAATACCGATGCAATCAACCGCACAAGGATCCAGTACGGAACGTCGTTTTTCTATCCGGTTTCCGTAATGGGGGCGCACGTTTCAGCGGTGCCGAACCACCAGACCGGACGGGTAACAAGTTTCCACACCCGAGGGGTGACGGCGATGGCTGGAACCTTCGGTTACGAATTAAACCCGGCGCTATTATCCGATGAGGAAAAACAGCAGATCCGGGAGCAGATTAAAACATACAAGAAGTATGAAACGCTCATTAACGAGGGAACCTACTGGCGGCTGTCCGATCCGTTTATGGATGAAATTGCGGCATGGATGACGGTGTCAGAGGAACAGGATCATGCATTGGTCAGCGCAGTGCGTCTTAGGGCAGAGGCAAATCAGGCAGCCGTTTATGTCCGCCTGCGTGGGTTAAAACCGGATGCCGTGTATCTGGAAGAACAGAGCGGCAGACAGTATTCCGGTGCAGCACTGATGCATGCGGGAATTCCGCTTCCGCCGTTTACCAGAGAATATGAGGCGTATCAGTTTGTTTTTACAGAGCTGAAAGAGGCTGGAGCATTATACGAAAAAGTACAGAAATGGTGTGAGAGGAATACCAAAAATCGCATGGTCATCAGTATTTATGGTGGCTCCGGTTCCGGAAAAACAACACTTGCCACGGCATTGCAGCAGTATTTTTTAAATGACGGCAGGGGCTGTTACCTGCTCTCGGGCGATGATTATCCACACCGGATTCCAAAACGCAACGATGAAGAGCGGCTGCGTGTGTATAAAGAAGCCGGGGAAGACGGACTGCGTGGATATCTCGGGACAAAGAAAGAGATTGACTTCGACCGGATCAATGAAGTGCTTGCGGCATTTCATGAGGGAAAAGATTCAATCACATTGCGGCATATGGGACGGGAAGATGGCGAGATTTCATCGGAAGAAACCGATTTTTCCGGAATATCCGTATTACTTCTGGAGTGGACACACGGAGGCAGTGACGATTTACATGGTGTGGATCTACCCGTCTTTCTGGAAAGTTCCCCGGAGGAGACCAGGGAGCGGCGCATCCGCAGAAACCGCGATGAGAATGCCGCAAGCCCGTTTATCTGTCGCGTGGTAGAACTGGAACAGGAAAAAATTGAAGTGCAGCGCAAAAATGCAGGATTAATCGTGGGAAAGGACGGAAGAGTTTATGAACCATAAACCGATGCTCAATGCATATCCCGACAGCCTTGGAGGAAATCTGGGAGATATCGTAACATTGCTGAAAACTGAGGCTTTGCAGGATGTATTTTCTTCTTTTTACATTCTGCCGAGCCTGTACCATTCCGATCTCGACCGGGGATTTTCCGTGATTGACTATGACCTGAATGAGCAGCTTGCCAACCGGAAAGACCTTGAACAGTTAAAGGATATGGGAATTGATTTGAAACTCGATTTTATTTTAAACCATGCTTCCGCACAGTCCCCGCAGTTTCGGGATCTTGTGGAAAAAGGGGAGGCTTCTGCGTACCGCGATTTTTTCATCGATTGGAACCATTTCTGGGAAGGGCATGGAACCATGACGAAGGAAGGCTATATCCAGCCGGATGAAAGCTGCCTGAAGCAGATGTTTTTCCGCAAACCCGGGCTGCCGATCCTGATGGTGGAATTTCCGGATGGAAAAAAAGTGCCGTACTGGAATACCTTTTATCAGGAAGTGCATGGCAGACAGTATCTCGGACAGATGGATGTAAACATCCAGTCACCAAAAGTGTGGGAGTTTTATCGTGAAACACTGGAAAAAATAGCCTCTTACGGTGCGGCGATTGTGCGGCTGGATGCCTTTGCCTATGCACCGAAAACACCGGGAAAGAAAAACTTCCTCAATGATCCGGAAACGTGGGAACTTTTACAGAAGATCCATGCGCTGGCAGAACCTTTGGGACTTACGCTTTTGCCGGAGATTCACGCAGCGTATGATGAAAAAATATATGAGACACTTGCAGAAAAAGGCTATGCAACCTATGACTTTTTCCTGCCGGGACTGGTCATTGATGCGATTGAGAACCGGCGGGGAACGTACCTTGCGGCATGGGCGAAGGAGATTGTGGAAAAGAAGATCTCCACGGTCAACATGCTCGGCTGTCACGACGGTATCCCGCTTCTGGACTTAAAGGGGCTGCTTCCGGAAGAGGAGATCCAGTCGTTAATTGACCGGATTGTATCCCGCGGAGGCATGGTCAAAAATTTACATGGACAAAAGAATCTGTATTATCAGGTAAATGCCACGTACTACAGTGCATTGGGAGAGTCGGATGAAAAAATGCTTCTGGCGCGGGCAATCCAGATGTTTATGCCGGGCAAACCGCAAATCTGGTATCTGGATCTGTTTGCCGGAAAAAATGACCATGAAGCGGTGCAGCGCGCGGGAGAATCCGGACATAAGGAAATCAACCGGACAAATCTTTCCACTGATCAGATCACGGAAGGGTTGAAAAAAGATGTGGTTCAAAAACAGCTTGCGTTAATCCGCATGCGAAATACTCATAAGGCATTTTCGGAAGGCGCAGAGGTAGCAATCTCCGGAGGGGAGAGGTCTCTGGAAATCCGCTGGGAATATAATAGTGCATTTGCAACATTATATGTAAATTTTGAATCAGGAACATATACAATAGTAGAAAGCAGATAGTTAAGTTGGGCTGTCGATTGTACATGAAACCTAAACTTTATAATGGAAGCTTTCATGAGAGAGTAATTCTGATAATAACCGTGGATTATATTTTTCATCAGTCAGTATTTGAACTGCATCATCATTGAGATGCAGATCGGATACTGACTTATTTGTATGTTCACGTAGTTCGGTTCAGCAAAGAAGATAATCGGTGCTTACTTGATAAAAGTCTGCAAGCGTCAGTAGATTGCCAAGTGACATATCTACATTTTCATCTTTCTCATAGTTGCCGGGTGTGGAACTTGGGATGCCGGTAGCATCAGACAATTCCTGCAATGACATTCTTTTTTCTGCGACTCTCAAATCTTTCAGCCGTTCCGGTATGGTAAGCCTTGTGTGCATAGTACAAAGGAAGTGTGGGAAGCAGGTAATCGGAAGAAAGCAATAAGGACTTGTCAAAAAAATTTTTAAAAAAATAAAACCTGCCATAATATTATTCCGTCATATAAGTGAAAACAATAATAAAAACCGGTGGAACATCGGAGAAAAGAGGAAAATATTATGGCAAAAGAAAAAAGAAATCTTTATGAAGAAGTAGAATTTGGTAACGATTATGGTTATGCAATGCAGGTAAAACGGGAAGCGGAGACACAGTTATATGAGGTTCAGAAAATCTGGGGACTGGCAATTGCCGGAACGGTCTGTGGAGGTATCGGAATGGTGCTGGCATTCCATCCGATTTTTATTATGATAGGATTTGTTATGGGCTGTGTTTGTTACAGCAAAGTGGGTGGTTTTGGAATAGCGGCAAAATGGGCATGGAACATTGCAAAATTTGGCTGGTTTGTAGTCCCGTATTTTCCGATTGATTTATTAGTCGGTGCCATCGCATTGTGTTTAGGTTTCCTTTCCTTATTTTTCCTGCCTTTTTTCGTGGTTAATCATATCAGAAAACAGGCACAGCAGAACCAGCAGCTGGCAGAGGCATTCCTGCATACATGCCAACAGAATGATGGTGCAGCTGCATAGTTGTTCGTCAAAATACATATAAAAATTACAGATTATCAAAATATTTTGATATTTCATCCAAAAAAATTCTATTCTTTCCAGATTGGTTTGTGATTATAATGAATTTAGTCGATGAGACAGGTTCGGAGAAACCAAAATCAACAAATTGCAAACCAGGAGGAAAAAAGAATGAGAAGGAAAAAATTATTAACTGTATTGGTGGCAGCAACACTTGCATTATCCATGGTTGGATGTAGCTCTTCCGGAGGAAGCGGCTCTGGTGACTCAGGAAGCACCAGCAGCGTAGCAAACAAGGATAAACCACTTTGCTGGTTTAACCGTCAGCCATCCAACAGCTCCACAGGAGAACTTGACATGGATGCATTAAATTACAACAAAGATACCTATTATGTAGGATTCGATGCAAATCAGGGTGCTGAACTGCAGGGACAGATGGTTCTTGACTATATCAAAGAAAATGCAGCGACCATTGACCGTAACGGAGACGGAGTAATTGGTTATGTACTTGCAATCGGAGACATCGGACATAACGATTCTATTGCACGTACCCGTGGTGTCCGTTCTGCACTTGGAACCGGAGTAGATGCAAATGGAGCAATTGATTCAACACCGGCTGGTACAAACGTAGACGGTTCTGCAAAAGTTGTTCAGGATGCAACACTGGATGTAGATGGAAAGACTTATACAATTCGTGAACTTGCTTCACAGGAGATGAAGAACTCTGCTGGTGCAACATGGGATGCAGCTACAGCAGGAAATGCAATCGGAACATGGACCGCATCTTTTGGTGACCAGATTGATGTAGTTGTTTCTAATAATGATGGTATGGGAATGTCAATGTTTAATGCATGGGCAAAAGATAACAAAGTACCAACCTTTGGATACGATGCAAACAGTGATGCTGTTGCAGCTATCGCAGAGGGATATGGCGGAACAATTTCACAGCATGCAGATGTTCAGGCTTACCTGACATTAAGAGTGCTTCGTAATGCATTAGATGGAGTAGACATTGATACCGGTATCGGTACTCCGGATGATGCAGGAAACTGCTTAACAGAAGGAGAAGATTACAGATATAGTGAAGAAGAAAGATCCTACTATGCATTAAATATAGCTGTTACAGCTGATAATTATCAGGATTTCACAGACTCAACCAAGGTTTATGACAAAGTATCCAATCAGCTGGATGAAAGCAAGAGCCCAAGCAAGAAGGTATGGCTTGATATTTACAATGCTTCCGATAACTTCCTTAGCTCAACCTATCAGCCGCTTCTTCAGAACTATGACAAACTTTTGAACCTTGAAGTAGATTATATCGGTGGTGATGGACAGACAGAGTCTAACATTACAAACCGTCTTGGCAACCCGGGTGAGTATGATGCATTTGCAATCAACATGGTTAAAACAGACAATGCATCATCTTATACATCACTTCTTTCAAAATAAGGTTATTGCCTGGAAGAAAACAGCATAGATACAGAAGGGCATCAGATAAAAATGGTGTCCTTCTTTTCAAAGAAAAGGAAGTAGAATTATGGCAGAGGATAAGAATAAATATGTCTTATCGATTAACGGCATGAGCAAATCGTTCGGAAGAAATAAGGTTCTGAATCATATCAATCTGAATGTCAGACCTGGAACAATCATGGGACTTATGGGTGAAAATGGTGCCGGTAAATCGACAATGATGAAATGTCTCTTCGGAACTTATCAAAAGGACGAAGGAACAATAATATTAGATGGAAAAGAAGTTAATTTTTCTGGCCCAAAGGATGCACTTGAAAATGGTGTCGCAATGGTTCATCAGGAATTAAATCAGTGTCTGGAGCGCAGTGTCATTGACAATATGTTCTTAGGACGCTATCCGAAGAATTCATTGGGAATGATTGACGAAGGAAGAATGAGAAAGGAAACTTCCGATTTATTCCGTAAACTTGGTATTACTGTTAATCTGACACAGCCAATGAAAAAAATGTCTGTATCACAGCGCCAGATGTGTGAAATTGCAAAAGCAATTTCTTATCATTCCAAAGTAATCGTATTAGACGAGCCGACTTCATCACTGACAGCACCGGAGGTTGCAAAACTTTTCAAGATGATGCGGCAGTTAAAAGAACAGGGAATTTCATTGATTTATATTTCACATAAAATGGATGAAATTTTTGAAATTTGTGATGAAATATCAGTTCTTCGGGATGGCAGCCTTGTTATGACAAAGGCAAGTAAAGATACCAATATGAATGAACTGATTTCTGCAATGGTTGGCCGTTCTTTGGATAACCGTTTTCCACCGGTAGATAACCAGCCTGGTGAAACGGTTCTTTCTATACAGAATCTTTCAACTAAGTATGCACCAAAATTACAGAATATTTCTTTTGATATTAAAGAAGGAGAAATTTTTGGACTGTATGGTCTGGTTGGAGCCGGTCGTACGGAACTATTGGAAACTATTTTTGGTATGCGTACCAGAGCGGCAGGAAATGTAATTTATAATGGAAAAGTAATGAATTTTACATCCCCGAAAGATGCAATGGATCATGGATTTGCTTTAATTACAGAAGAACGAAAAGCAAATGGACTTTTCCTGAAAGCAGATATTACATTTAATACTACAATCGCCAATATGAATCATTATAAAAATGGATTCGCACTTTCCAATGATGATATGGTTCGTGCGACGGCAGAAGAAATTAAAGTCATGCATACAAAATGTATGGGACCAGATGATATGATTTCCAGTTTGTCCGGAGGAAATCAGCAGAAGGCAATATTTGGTAAATGGCTGGAGCGCTCACCAAATATATTTATGATGGACGATCCTACAAGAGGAATTGATGTAGGTGCCAAATACGAAATATATGAATTAATTATCAATATGGCAAAACAGGGAAAAACAATCATTGTTGTATCCTCTGAGATGCCGGAAATCCTTGGAATCACAAACCGGATTGGTGTTATGTCAAATGGACATCTTGCCGGAATTGTTAATACTAAGGAAACAAGTCAGGAAGAGTTATTAAGACTCAGTGCGAAATATTTATAATCAGGAAGGAGCATTGGATATGGCAGACAGTAGTATTATTCTTTCATCCGCTGCAGAGGCAGAGCTTTTGAAGCCGATTGATGAATATGTAGGAAAAATACAGGCACAGATTGATGAACTTCGTAAGGATGGTTCAGATAAGGTGCGCAGCTTAAAAAATCACATTGCAATCGTAAAGGAAAATAAGAATTTAACAAAAGAAGAAAAGAGCAGAATGATTGCAAAGGACAAGGAAGCCTTAGAAAAGGCAAAAGCGGTAGAGTCTTCGAATAAAGACAAAGTATCAAAGCTTATCGCAGATGCAGAAGGTTATCTTGCAAAACATTATAAAAATGATTACTATCAGAAAGTTGCTGATAGCTGCAAAGCTGAGAAAGAAGCTGAAAATGCAGAATACAAAAAGATATGTGCTTCCATCAAAGCAGAGCATGAGCAGAATATGAGCAGACTCAGCGATGCAGATGAGAAAAAAGACGAGAAGTATGTTTATAAGAATAAATTATTTGATGCCCAGATGGCACATGAGTCCAGACTTCAGGAGATTAAGGACAGAAAGCATGATGCATATGCACATAAGTATCATCTGATTGACTTACTCCGTATGTCAAGATATACATTTGCACAGAAGAGAGCACAGAAATTTGAAAATTACAAATATACCTTTAATACCACACAGTTCCTTTATAAAAATGGATTGTATATTGTCATTATTTTAATCTTCATTGCTTTATGTATTATTACACCGGTTGTAAAGAATACACAGTTGCTGACAACGACAAACATCTTAAATATTCTGCAGCAGGCTTCACCAAGAATGTTCTTGGCATTAGGCGTTGCAGGACTGATTCTTTTAACAGGTACTGACCTTTCTGTTGGACGTATGGTTGGTATGGGTATGGTAACAGCAACCATCATCATGCATAACGGAATTAATACAGGTGGTGTATTTGGCCATATCTTTGACTTTACCGGTATCCCGGTTGCTGCAAGAGCAATTCTTGCATTGGCAGTCTGTATTGTACTTACAACAGCATTTTCTATGCTGGCAGGCTTCTTTATGGCGAAGTTCAAGATGCATCCGTTTATTTCAACCATGGCAAACATGCTGATTATTTTCGGACTTGTAACATATGCAACAAAAGGTGTTTCCTTCGGAGCTATTGATTCTGCAATCCCGGCTATGTTTATTCCGCAGATTGGAAAATTCCCGACAATTATCCTTTGGGCTGTCGTTGCAGTTATCGTAGTATGGTTCATCTGGAATAAAACAACATTTGGTAAGAATCTGTATGCGGTTGGTGGAAATCCTGAAGCAGCAGCAGTTTCCGGTATATCAGTATTTAAAGTAACATTAGGAGCATTTATTCTGGCAGGTATCCTGTATGGATTTGGTTCCTGGCTGGAATGTAACAGAATGGTTGGTTCCGGTAGTGCAGCATATGGACAAGGATGGGATATGGATGCTATTGCAGCCTGCGTAGTTGGTGGTGTATCCTTTACCGGTGGTATTGGTAAGATTTCCGGAGTTGTAACTGGTGTACTTATCTTTACATCCCTTACATATTCCCTTACCATTCTGGGTATTGATACAAATCTTCAGTTTATTTTCGAAGGAATCATCATTTTGGCAGCAGTAACACTTGACTGTCTGAAATATGTACAGAAAAAATAAGTAATTCGTAATCAGAATCATTCATATATAATCACCATAGGCCGCCCGCTCATCGCCAGAGATGAATGGACGGCCTAAACAATATCAGGTATTCAGAAAAAGACATTTGTCTGATATAATAAGAACAGGAGAAGAAAGAGCTGAAAGAGGAACGTCATATGGAAAAGTATAAAGTGATTTTAGTTGATGATGAAATAGAAGCAATCCAGGCAATGGAACATAAGATGGACTGGGATGGACTGGGCTTTGAGGTGTCAGGCAGTGCAACCAATGGAGTGAAAGCCCTGGAACTGGTAGAAAATATACAGCCGGATGTTGTGATAACCGATATAAAAATGCCTTATATGAATGGCCTGGAACTGGCGCAGAAGTTAAATAATGATTATCCAAATATACATATTATTATTTTTACAGGATTTGATGAATTTGAATATGCCAAAGAGGCAGTACATCTGGAAATTGAAGAATATATGTTAAAGCCGGTAAATGCAGTTGAATTATCTGACTGCATGGAAAGATTGAAAGAGACTTTAAACCGGGAAAGAGAAGAAAAATTAAATGTTAAAAAACTGCAAAATTATTTCCAGGATGCACTTCCGGTGCTAAGGACGAATTTTTTTGTTTCGTTAATTGAAGGCAGGGTAAATGAGACAGAATATGAGAAATTTTTATCTGCCTATCAGATTCCACTGGAGGGACCCTATTATTGCAGCGTGGTATTTCATACTTCAGAGCACCATGTGCCGGAAGGAATGAATCCATTGTTGTTATCCATGTCTGTCGAGCATGAAATAAAGGAAAGGATTGCATCAGAACTCAACTGTCAGGAATTTATGTATCTTGGGAATACAGTTTTGATAGTATCGCTTGATTCAGAAGATAAGGCAACAGAACTGACAGATTTTTGCGATAGATTCTGCAGATGGGCGAACCGTGTGATTGGTGCAGTTGTAACGGCCGGTGTTGGAAGATATTGCGATAGTCTTTTGAATATCAGTAATTCTTATGAAGGTGCAAGAAAAGCAGTATCCTACCGGGTTCTTTATGGAACTGCAAGGGCTATAAATATTGCGGAAGTAGTTCCACGGGAGCAGACGGTAGCCGTACAGTCAGAAGATACGAAAATGCATGAGTTGTTTAAAACGATTTATCTTGGAAATGTAAAAGACATTGAGTCAGCAGTAGAGAGGGAAGTGGAAAAACTTCATAAAAGTGCTGCTACAGTAAATCAGTATCATTTATCAGTTATGGAGATGGTAGGTGCTTTTTACCGGTTCTGCGCCAATAATTTTATGGACTTTAATGATTTCTTTGAAGAAAAAGAAAATCTCTATGAAAAGGTGCCGGAACTGGATAAAGCAACTCTGATGAAGTGGATGAAAAAAGCAGCAGTGGCAATTAGTGAAAAGTTGAAAAGTGCAAGAAATAATACTTCAAGGCGGCTGATTACAGATGCAAAGAATGTTGTGGCAGAGCGTTATATGGAACCTGATTTTTCCCTGGATACGGTATGCTCAGTGCTTGGTGTATCCAATTCGTATTTTTCAACTATATTTAAAAAAGAAACCGGGAAATCCTTTATTACATATCTGACGGATTACCGGATGGATGTCGCAGTCAGGCTTATTGTAGAAACCAATGATAAAAGTTATGAAATTGGAGAAAAAGTAGGGTATCTGGACGCAAATTACTTCAGTTATGTGTTTAAAAAGAAATTTGGAGTATCTCCGTCAAAATACAGAAAATCACCAGAATAGGAATGTGGAGAGGTATGAATCAGAAAAAAAACAGAAAGAAAAAGCACGAAAAAAGGAATATAATTCAAAATATGATGCAGAATATTTCAGCCTGGATGGATATACAGTCACTGCTTATGACAGTTCTTTCTGCCATGACCATTGTTACAACAATAGTTATGGGATTACTGATTTATAGCCGTTTTAAAATGTCAGTAAAAGAAACCGCAATTTCCAATGCAGAAAGCCGGATAGAGAGTACAGTGGATCAGGTAAATAATGAATTGCGGAATATGAGACAGATTTGTAATGCTGTTAATTATAATATCGTACAGGAATATGATATTTCTGACCAGGAATTCAGCAGGCAGTTCAGTCTGTTGTATGAAGTAAATAATGATAAGCTGCAGAGTATGGCCCTTTATGACAGTGATGGGAAAATTATTGCAGCAGAACCAGTAGCTACCAGAGAAAAGAATCAGAAAGTAACAGAGCAGGACTGGTATAAAAGCGCTATAGATGAGATAGAAAATATACATATATCAACACCCCATATACAGGATTTGTTTGAGAATGAGACATATCAATATAACTGGGTGGTGTCTTTAAGCAGTCTTGTGGATATGAATCATGGTGACACTCCGGACAGTGGAGTATTGCTGGTTGATATGAAGTATTCCATGATAGAAGAGGTTTTAGATAACCTGAATGAAGCAGCGGGAGAGACGTATTATTATTTATGTACAGATGATGGGGAAATTCTTTATCACCCAAGAAAAGCAGAAATAGACAGGGGATTTTTTACAGAAGATAGCAGTACGGCTGCCGGTTATGCAGATGGTACATATGAGATTTCTGTGAATGGGGTAAAAAGTAATATAGTTGTGAACAGTCTATCTTATACCGGATGGAAACTGGTAGGAGTTGTACCGGAGGGGGTACAGACGGCAAGCATTAATAAGTTCCGGTATTATATAATTGCCACGGCAATTATTCTTCTGATGATGCTTTTTGTTGTGAATAAAATTATGGCAAGAAAGATTTCGAAACCGATTTTGAAATTGGATGAATCCGTAAAGTCTTATGAAACAGGAGAAAAGACTGAAATATATATAGGGGGAGCTTCAGAGATAAGGCATCTGGCATATTCTGTCCAGAATTCATATAAGCAGATAGAACAATTGATGGAAGAAATTATCCGGCAGCAGAATAAGCGGAGAAAAAGTGAAATGGATGCACTGCAAAGCCAGATTAATCCACATTTTCTTTATAATACACTGGAATCCATCACCTGGATGGTAGAGGCAAATAAGAATGAAGAAGCTGTTTTTATGATTTCGGAACTGGCAAAACTGCTTCGCATCAGTCTTTCAAAAGGAAAAACAGTGATAAGGATTTCGGAAGAATTACAACATAGCAAAAGTTATATGAACATACAGCAGATTCGTTATAAAGACCGGTTTCAAGTGGAATTTCTGATTGATAAAAACGTAGAGGAATGCTGTACTGTAAAACTGGTAGTACAGCCATTGCTTGAAAATGCGATTTATTATGGAGTAGGAAATATGGATGAAGATGAGGGCGGCAAAATTATTGTACGCGGTGAGCAGAAAGGGAATGATATTTTCCTGTCGGTAGAGGACAATGGAATGGGCATGAGCCAGGAAGTGGTTGATAATCTTCTGACAAATAGTGAAAAAGTTCCGAAGCATGGTTCGGGAGTTGGGCTTATCAATGTGCATACCAGGATACAACTGATGTTTGGCAAAGAATATGGATTAAAAATTTACAGTGAGCCGGATGAAGGAACAAAGGCTGTAATACACATTCCGGCAATTCCTTATTCAGAGGAAAAACGTGGAGAACTTGAAAATCAGAACAGAAAAAGAGAGAGGGTAGAAGATGAAAAAAAATAAGCTTACCTTTATTCTCACAGAACTGATGCTTATTGTACTGGCTGCATTTTTTATAATCAGGATTTTTTCAGATAATGAGTCTATGAAAAGAGTTGCGGTTATTGTGGAAGATTCCGGAGATAAGAGATGGGATGCATTGCTGAATGGGTTAAAACAGTCTGCGGAAAATAATAATCTGCATCTGATCATTTGTAATACAGATTTAATTGAAAGCATGGAGGATGAAGAAGAACTGATTAATGAACAACTGCAGAATAATGTAGATGCATTTGTAATCTGTCCGGCTCCGGGAAAAGAAACAAAGACTATGCTAAACCGGCTGCAGGGGGAGAAACCGTTTATACTGATTAATGAGGATACCTACGCAGAAGAGCCATCTGGTTATGCAACGGTAAAACCGGATAATTATAAGATTGGTCAGATGCTTGCGGAGCGGTTAATACAGGATGATGAAGAACAACTGGAGAATAAAAAAATCGGTGTCATTCTTGGAAAGGCAGAGACAGAGGAAAATGTGAACAGAATTGCAGGGTTAAAAGATGGACTGGAGGGAAGTGGTTGTGAAATTTCCTGGGAGTACAATTATGCCAGGGGAAACCAGAACACCAGTGAGATTATTGCATCTAAGAAACAGGTAGATTATCTGGTAATACTGGACAATTGGGCATTAGAAGAAGTGGGTGAGGCTGCAGAAGAAAATAAGTATCACGGTGCAAAGATTTATGGAGTTGGAAGCAGTGAAAAAGCAATTGTGTTATTAGATAATCAGAATATAGAATGTCTTGTCGTACCAGATGATTATGAGACGGGGTATAAGAGTATGAATGAGATTGCAAAAAAGCTAAGGCATTCCTTTTACAAAATGAACAGTTGTGAAACAGAAGTCAGAATAATCAATAAAGAAGATTTGTATTCAAAAGATCTGGAAAGGTTTTTGTATTCATATGAGTAGAACAAGAAGAAGGACAATGGCGGTTACGGTAACACTGATAATACTGATACTGGTGCTGCCCGGATGCAATCAGAAGACAAAGCGGATAGAAAATACACTGAGGGTGAGTGTAGTTACCTATACGCATGATGACCCGTTTATCAACGCCACGGTGGATGAACTGAAGGAAGAGTTAAAGAAGCGGGAAACAGAAGAACGGAAGATTATAACATCTGTCAGAAGTGCAGATAATGATCAGAAAGCCCAGAATGAAATTGTCGAAGAAATGATAGATGCCGGGTGTGATATTTTATGTGTAAATCTGGTTGACCGGACGGATCCGACAACCGTTATCAGACTGGCAAGACAGAATGATATCCCTGTCATTTTCTTTAACAGAGAACCGGTTCCGGAGGATTTGTCGCAGTGGAATCAACTATACTATGTAGGATGTGAGGCAAAACAGTCCGGCGAGATGCAGGGAGAAATTGCAGCAGATTACATAAAGAATCATCCTGAGGTTGACAGGAATCAGGATGGGAGAATTCAGTATATTTTACTGGAGGGAGAGGCTGGACATCAGGATGCCATCAGCCGTACAGACAGTTCGGTAAAGACACTGATAGAACAGGGAATCAATCTGGAAAAACTGAGCTACCTGTTTGCAGACTGGAACAGGGGACAGGCGGAAAATAGAATGAATCAGATTATCAGTCAGTATGGGACCGAAGTGGAGATGGTTATTTCCAACAATGATGAAATGGCATTAGGGGCAATTGAAGCTTATAAAGATGCCGGTTATAACCGGCAGGAGTGGCCGATTATATTTGGTATTGACGGATTGGAAGATGCATTAGAGGCAATACAGAATGGAACCATGCAGGGAACCGTATATAATGACAAGGAAGACCAGGCTGGAGAAATGGCAAGGCTTGCAGTGGACATTTATGATGGAAAGAATCAGGAAGTACAAAGCCTGCAGGAAGAAAAATACTATGTATCCCAGTATCGTAAAGTTGACATCAGTAATGTTGAAGATTTTATAAAATAGTGACGAAGGGGAAATATTATGCAGGAAGATTCAAAGTGGCTGAATGATTTTTATCAGGAAGTTAATGCTGGAAAAAGAATGGAACTATGGCAGAAGCACGGGTGTACGGAACAAGCAGAAGGAGATACTTTCCGGGAGCAGCTTTTATATGCTCGATATGGAAAGAAGAAAAAGAAAGAGGATACCTTTATTGGTTATCTGATGCAGATGAAATATCTTTCGGAAAGTACCGGAGTAGATTTTTCGGGACAGCGGAAGAAACAGGCAGTTGAAATCATAAATGGGTTATATCTTCTGGATGTAGAGAACCGAAGCCGGGTGGAACAGGAGATACTTCAGGCAGAATTAAAGAATACGTTTCTTACATTTATGGATGTGAGTAAAAAGGGGAGAGGGTTCACCTCTTTAGTATTTGGAATGGGACAACTGTCGGAGGAAGGAATTGCTAAAAAAATTGCAGAGCAGATAAGTGCAATTGCATTTACAATGCCACATAAATTTCATATGGACAGGGAATTTGCTGTTTTGCAGAAAGCTGCGTTGGAAGCATTCCGGCAGCAATACCCTGAGCGGGAGCATTTTCTGATGAAATAGCAACAGACTTCTGTTGGACAATAGAGGCAAGGGCTATTTCTTGTTCAAAAAATGTTGAAAATTGCGGGAAATCGTAAGAATATATCATATAAAAACATGAAAATTTGACAATTTTATTGAGAAATAATATTATTAATAAATAGACAAATATGGGATATTATTTGTTGAAATTGAAAAAAGGTAGCTTATGAATATAAGTAAAGGGTGGTGCTTGAAATGAGTCTGGTTTTTACCAATGACAACTGTATTGGGTGTAACAAATGTATTCGCGTGTGTCCTTGTCCGGGGGCATGTGTGGCAGTAACAGAAGAAGATGGAACAGAGCGGATTCAGGTGGATCCGGCAAGGTGTATTGGCTGTGGTGCATGTATGGATGCCTGCAAGCATGGTGCAAGAGAGTTTGAAGATGATACGGAGCAATTCTTTGCAGACCTTGCAAAAGGTGAGAAAATATCCATACTATTAGCTCCGGCGTTCAAGGCAAACTATCCTGAAGATTATGAGAGGGTATTGGGAGGATTAAAGAATCTTGGAGTGAACCGTATAATCAGTGTATCTTTCGGTGCAGACATTACAACCTGGGGATATCTTAATTATGTAAAGAAATACAACTTTACCGGTGGAATTTCCCAGCCATGTCCGGCAATTGTGGGATATATTGAACACTACTTACCGGAGCTTCTTCCAAAGTTATTCCCGGTACACAGTCCGATGATGTGCAGCGCAATTTATGCAAAGCAGGAGATGGGAATTACAGATAAACTGGCATTTATCAGTCCGTGTGTTGCAAAATGGTCAGAGATTCATAACCCGGATACAGAAGGCTATGTATCGTATAATGTAACATTTGACCATTTGATGAAATATGTAAGAGAACATAATATATCAGGCACATTTGCCAGTGATGAAATTGAATATGGACTTGGTTCCATCTATCCGATGCCGGGTGGCTTGAAGGAAAATGTATACTGGTTCTTAGGGGACGATGTATATATACGCCAGATAGAAGGAGAGAAACACACATATCGTTATTTAGAGGAGCATAAGGAAGAAATTGCAAAGGGCATGAATAAAGAATTATTCATTGACGCATTAAACTGTGGAATGGGTTGTATTTACGGAACCGGTGTTGAAGAGGAAATTGCAGGAACAGATAAAGCTTTATATAATATCCATCAGATACAGGAGAACTGTAAGAAGAATACGAAGAACAGTGCATGGTCAAGGAAACTGACTCCGGCACAGCGGCTTGCAAAATTAAATAAGCAGTTCTCAAAATTAAAACTGGAGAATTATCTTAGAAAATATACAGACTGCTCCGAAGAGTGTAATTATAAACTTCCGTCTACAGAGGAACTGAATCAGATTTATGATGAGATGGGCAAGAAGACTAAGGAAGCAAGATGCATTGACTGCGAATGCTGTGGCTATGAAAGCTGTGAAAAGATGGCATTTGCTATTTATAATGGCTTCAATAAGAAGGAAAATTGTATTCATTTTGTAAAGGATACCGTAGAGGAAGAGAAGAAGAGAGCATTAGAACTTGCTGATGAAATCAAGGCAGAAAAAGATGCAGTGGAGAAACAGCAGGAGAATATTAAAACAACGGTGGAGACAGTCAATGACTTGTTTGTATCACTCTATGATTCTGTGGATGATATGGTGAATGGAAACGAAAGTAATGCGACGGAATGCAGTGCAGTATCAGAGGAAATTGGTAATGTGTCTGAATTCTGTGAGAAGCTGACTGGCAGAATGCAGGAGATTGATATGCTGTTGGAATCTATGGCAGAGAATAATCAGGAAGTAGTCTCCATTGCTGCACAGACTAACCTTCTGGCATTGAATGCCAATATCGAAGCAGCCCGTGCAGGAGAGGCGGGAAGAGGTTTTGCAGTAGTTGCAGATGAGATAAATAAACTGGCCATGAATTCCAAGGATACGGCATCCCGGAGTACAGAGAGCCAGACAAAGGTAAAAGAATCCATTGCGGAGATTATCAAAGATGCGGATGAGCTGGCAAATGTTGTAAATGATACCGGCAACCGGATTCAGAATCTTGCCGCAGCAACGGAGGAGATTGCAGCATCGTCCAATGTGATTTTAAGTGCCGCAAATAGTGTAAAGAGCACGTTGGAACAATTATAAAAACATCGGGCAGGATAGGAGAAAAACATCATGAAAACCAGACAAATTACAGTTACTGCAATTATGCTTGCAATCTGTATTGCAAGTCAGTTCTTTAAGAACTTAAGTGTATACATAACAGGACCAGTTATCAATGCAGCATTAATCTTAACTGTATTGTATGCGGGACTGGCATGCGGAATTATTTTAAGTATTATTACACCGGTTACTGCATTCTTTATTACCGGAAGCCCGGTAATGGCAGCCATTCCGGCAATGTTTCCATGCATTATGGCAGGAAATGCCATTCTGGTGCTTTGTATAGCGTTGCTTAAGGGGAAGCTTGGTAGTAAAGCAGGATTCCCGGTTTCTATTGTAATCGGTTCTATCTTAAAAGGATTATTTATGGGAGTTGTAATTTCCCTGGTTATTTTACCAAATATGCTTCCGGAGAAAATGGCACCAATGTTAAAGGTATTGCAGCTTCAGTTCTCATTTACCCAGGTAGTTACCGCACTGATTGGTGGAGTGTATGCATTTATTATTGCGGCAGCATTAAGAAAGACTTCATTAGGCAAGCAGGATTAGTAGAGTACGAACAGAATAAAAATAAAAATGGAATCCCCCGGAGCAGGCGGTTAATAATAACCCAAATCTGTTTCGGGGGATTTTTGGTTATGCGATAATTGGAAAAACTTGCAAAGCGTGTTTCTCGTAGTTGCCGGGTACCCGTAAAAAGCTGCCGGCAGCTATTGGTGCGGGTTTTGTAGATTGAAATTCTGCCCCAAAAAGCTGGGTGAGATAAATTTCTCATATTTTGAAACGGATGTAGACTGCACAGAATCTATCGTTTTCCTTATAGTGTTTTTATAATACGAAGAAAGGAAGGATAGATTTATGAAAATGAAACGTGCTTTAAAATGTATTGGTGCAGTGGCACTGGCAGCATCCCTGATGATGGTTCCGTCCATGATTCCGGTGCAGGCATCAAATGGACCATGCATGGAAGGAGAGTTTGCATTTGCCAATATTCAATTGAATGATACGGTTGTATTTTCCACCAATGAGAAAAATACAGTGGACGGAGCGTCTTATGACCAGGCAAGCAATACGCTGACCTTAACCAATTATGACCATCCGGATGTTGCACTTTATACCAACATGATGGGAGACGATTTTAAATTGAATCTGGTAGGCAGTAATAAGCTGCAGAATCTTGGAATCTGGCATGGCGGCTGGGGCGGCTCCCTGACAATCTGCGGTTCCGGAAGCCTTACCGTCAATGAAAACAGAAAGAACCCGGATGGTATTGAATTATTTGCAGAAGGCGGCAAGTCGCTGCTGACGGTTTCCGGGGACAGTACAGTAACGGTATATCGTGGAACTGACGGATGTCCGTTTGGTTCATCCTGGAATTATATGTCATCACCGATTGTGGCAAAGGGACAGGTTAATGACATGAAGATGCAGGCAGAGCATCCTTTTGAAATGATTCAGGTATATGGTGGTTATTTTGGAACTGATATCAGTCCGGTCCAGAGTGATGTGTATACAAAAACCGGAGAAGAAGGCCGGTTTGTTATAACAGAAGTAACCGATATGTCCGGAAATAAGACCTACCGGATTGAAAAATTGCAGGAATGCACTACGCTGGGTGCAGAGGTAGCAATAACTGTAGAAGATAAGCTTACGGATATTTCGGCATATACAGCAAATGGAGAGATAGCAGCTTATTATTCCACTACGATGGCAAGTGGAGGAAGTGATGCCTGTCTGGTAAAGAAACAGGATACGGGAGACACCTTTATTTATAGAGGAACCTATTATGAGGCTGGTAATTCTTACCGGATTCTTTGTCCGATTCTTATGAGTTATACGGATTATAATACACAGGAAACCAGATATCTTATGGACGCAGCACATCCGGTTATGAAAGAGCTTGTAGAAAACATGGCGCTTGCGGAAGATACCTTACCGGCTGGTTATGAATTTGAAGGAAAAGAAGTAGAGAATGTTTACAATGTATATTCCGGGGCGGATGTGATTTCCTTTACACCGAAGCAGGTTGTAGTGAATGGCGTAGTGGATGTAACAGATGGAGATACCGTTATTTCCGACAATGGATTCCGGCAGATATTGGCAGAGAATCAGACAAAGGACATTGTTATCAAATCCAATGATGAGCTTTCCTTTACCTTTGGAAAAGGAACCATGTCAGCCGTTGATAATGTTTCCAGCTATGATTTTGGAGTAAAGCTTGTAAAAGATTACAGTGAGCTGGGCACGCTTCCAAATGCAGTAAATAAGAATATTTTCATTGAACAGATTAAGTATAATTATTCCGGTCAGCTTCCGGCAGAAGCACAGATTCGTATTTTTGTGGGAACCCGGTATGCCGGAAAGACATTATATTACAGCCGGTTATTTGACAATGGAACGATTTTAAATATTGATGCGGGAGTAGTAGATTCAGAAGGATATCTGACCGTAAAACAGAATCATTGCTCTACTTATCTTATTACCACAGAAAAGCTGGCAGATACGGCTGCCACAGGAAATGGTGGTACAACATCCGGAAATGGCGGTACAACTTCCGGAAGTGACAGTACAGTTTCCGGTGGTGCGGCTGGAACAGCAGCAAATGCATCAACAACAGCAAATAGCCAGCCAACCGTAAAGACATCCGGTAAACCAAAGACAGGTGATAATTCTGCAATTGCAGTTTGTATGGCATTGATTGCAGCAGGTTGTGGAGGAATGTTTGTTTTCAGAAGAAAGATGGCAACTGAAAATGAATAATCAGAAATAAAAAAGAATAATCAGAATGGAATAAACAGAACAGAATAATTAGAACAACCAGAACAGAAAGGACAGGCACGGATAAAGAGCCTGTCCTTTCTGCTGCCAAAAGAATTGTGCAATCATCTTATTTGCCGTATAATAAAAAATAATATAGTAGAAAGAAGCGATAATATGCGCATACAACTTGCAGCTACCATTCGTAAATATGATAAAAAAAATTTTCCAAAGGATATTCTGGCCGGTATTATTATTATGGCAGTTTCCATTCCGATAGCTATGGGCTATGCACAGATTGCAGGACTTCCGGCAGTCTATGGTCTGTATGGTTCCATTTTCCCAATTCTGATATTTGCACTGTGTTCGACTTCACCACAGTTTATTTTTGGCGTAGATGCGGCACCGGCAGCCTTAATCGGTTCGGCACTGGTGGGACTTGGTATTGAGAGTGGAAGCAGTGAAGCAATTGCAGCAGTGCCGGTACTTACTTTCTTTGTGGCAGTCTGGTTATTGGCGTTTTATTTTATGAAAGCAGGAAAACTGGTGAACTATATTTCGGCACCGGTTATGGGTGGATTTATTACCGGAATCTGCACCACGATTATTCTGATGCAGGTACCAAAGTTAATGGGCGGTACCGCCGGCGTTGGAGAACTCATTGAGCTGGTGGAGCATATCGGGCAGACGAAGGTGAATCTGCCATCACTGATTTTAGGCGGCATTTCCCTTCTGATACTTCTTGTATCAAAGAAAATAATGCCGAAATTTCCAATGGCAGTGCTTTTAATGGCAGCAGGAGCAGTAATGACAAAATTTTTTCCGGTGAGGGAATGGGGAATCCAGACGCTGTCTGCAGTAGAACCGGGACTTCCACAGTTTGTGATTCCGGATATCCGCATGCTTCCGATGAAAGAGGTAGTAACTATCAGCCTTTCGGTGGCAGTGGTCATTATGGCAGAAACGCTTCTGGCAGAAAATAATTTCGCACAGAAGAATGGATATCGAATGAATGATAATCAGGAAATTTTTGCATTCTCCATGGGAAATTTCCTGGCAGCATTTACAGGCTGCTGTCCTATTAATGGCTCTGTTTCAAGAACTGCAATGGGAGAACAGTATCAGAGTAAGACACAGCTGACCGGAATCATAGCCGGTTTATCCATGCTGGTATTGCTGCTTTGCGGAACCGGATTTATCGGCTATCTTCCGATTCCGATGCTGACGGCAATTGTAATTTCTGCATTACTTGGGGCAACGGAATTTGAGCTTGCTGCAAGATTGTTGAAGGTCAGCCGTACAGAATTCTTCATTTTCTTAGGAGCATTCTTTGGCGTGCTGGTGCTTGGAACCATCAATGGCGTTTTGATTGGCATTATACTTTCCTTTACTGAGATGATTATCCGTACTGCCAAGCCATCAAGATGTTTTCTTGGAATCCAGCCGGGACATCGCCATTTCCGGGATTTAAAAGAAAGTCATCAGATACATGCGATAGAAGGCGTTCTGATATACCGGTTCAGCAGTAATCTCTTTTTTGCTAATGTGCAGATGTTAAAGCGGGACATTGAAGACAATATAAAAGAGGATACGAAGGCAGTCATTTTAGATGCCAGTGCTATCGGCTCCATGGATATTACAGCGGCGGATCAGTTGGAAATGCTGTATCAGGGTCTTAAGAAACGTGGTATCTGTTTTTATATTACAGAACATATTGCAGATTTGAATGAACAGATGCGAAAGCTTGGTCTGGGACACATCATAGAAGAGGGCAGCGCAAGAAGAACAATACATATTGCTTTAAAGGATATGGGTTATGAACGTCCTTATCCGCTGGAGGGCGGTGTAGACAATAAACAGCGCAGTGCCTCAAGAAAGAGGGCGGATAACCGGGTGCAGGAATTTGTCTGGGCATTTGGTTCGGAAACTGAAGATGCTATAGAGCGGCAGATTGTGGCACAGATAGAACAGCTGAAAAAGACAGGAGATGTGGAAAAGCTGTTACATGGAAGCTGGTCCCATATGGAAGAACTGGACGAAGATGAGTGGCTGGAGCATTTAGAGGAGCATTTGAAAGAGATTGTTAATATTTCCGGTAAAGATGAAAGAACGCTGGCTATGCGGTTAGAGGAACATCGACGGGAAGTACATGAGCGTATTGCAAAGGAACATCCGGAACTGGCAGAGCGCTTTAAAGAACGCCGGCATGCGTTAGACGAACATCTGAAGGAACGGAGACCGGAGGTTTATGCACTGGTAGAGGACTTAAGGGAAAAACGGACTTCAGGAAAGATTTAATTAGGCAGAGACATCTTGCTTTTTCGACAAAATTTGCAGGAACCAGTCTGATAATCTGAAACAGATTGGAAGGTATTATGCGGGATGAAAAAGGAAAAGCAGGAAAAAAGGTTTTTTACGGTATTGATTGTATGTATTGTGGTTATGGCTTTGATATTTGGCTGGATGTCAAAAGACCTTGGGGGTTCAAATCAATACATTGATAAGAACAGCAAACAGAGTTTATCTGAACTGATGGAACAGATGGAGCGTGCTTACCGGAACCGTCTGGAGATTACTTATGAACAGATAGATTCTATTGAAAAATATATGTTCGGGGATGGGGAAAGGGAAGCAGAACTGAAAGATTACCAGAACTATTTTGACTCTATGGAAAGTAATATGGTGCGGGATATTGTCTTTGTCAATGATGAAGGTGAATATCTGTGCATGCGTGGACTGAATGGCAGAATACAGATGCAGGATGGATTGTCAGAATTATTTGGTGAGAATAAAGGAATTGCCCAGTACTGTACCTGGAAGGATGGAGAGGAAATCTTTATAATTGCAAAATCAGTAGATTCTTTTTTGGTCAATGGGGAAGAATATGAAGCAATTGCATTTCTATTCCGGCCACAGATTATTAACGATCTTTTTGTAACGTCTGCTTATAACGGACAGGCTAATATCTATGTCATGGATGAAAACGGAGAAGTGGCATATGCAAGCATTAATAATGAGCCGGGTGAAGTAACCATAAATTATAATCTGTTTGATAGTTACCATGAACAAAAGATTATGAATAAGAAAGATTATGAAAAAGTGAAGTCGGACTATGCAGAACGCAGCTCCGGGTGTATAACCCTGGAACGTGAAAATGAGTCCGACTATTTTTCGTATCGTGCATTAAAAGGAACACAGTATATGATAGCCTGTGAAGTGGACATTACGATTGTGCAGAATGTACTGGCAGATTATCAGATTATGATGTTGCATATCTGGCTGACAGTGACCTGCATTATCATTGCAATGTTAGCAGCACTGGGTATTAGTATTCTATGGATTTATAATGAAAAGAATAAGGTAGCTTACGCGAGACGAAATGCAATGCAGCAGGCAGAAGCAGCAGAGAAGCTGGAAGAAGTCAATACTGCATTGGAAGAGACGGTGCTGTTTGCAAATACGGCAAAAGCAGAGGCAGAGCGTGCCAATGAGGCGAAAAGTGTATTTTTATCCAATATGAGCCATGATATGCGGACTCCTTTAAATGCGGTTATGGGACTGGCTACACTGATTTCAAGAGATGCTGAAAATTCGGATTGTGTTCGGGAATATGCAAGAAAACTGACTTATTCAGGGGAACATCTGCTTGGACTCATTAATGATGTCCTTGATATGTCGAAGATTGAGGCCGGTAAAACGGTCCTTAATATTATGAACACGAATATTGCTGAACTGGTGGAAGAACTGGATATGATTATCCGTTCACAGACCAGAGAGAAGGGGCAGGAATTCATGATTTATGTACATCGGATAGAAACAGAAGAAGTGGAAGCAGATAAATTACGTCTGAAGCAGATACTGCTGAACATTTTATCCAATGCAGTAAAATATACCCCAAAGGGCGGTAAGATAGTATTTGATATTACAGAAGTACCAAAGAAAAAGGGAAACTTTGCACAGTATCAGTTCCGGATCAGTGATAATGGACAGGGGATGGGTGAAGAGTATCTTAAGAATCTTTTTGACCCATTCAGCCGGGAAGTGCAAAGCACTGTTAATCCGGTTTCCGGAACGGGTCTTGGAATGCCAATTGCCAAGAGCCTGGTGGAGTTAATGGGTGGAAGCATTCATGTGGAGAGTAAGCTTGGAAAAGGAACTACTTTTGAGGTGATTTTGAATTTCCGGAAAATAAAGTACCAGGAGAAGGTTAACTGGTGGAAACTGCAGAAGATAAGCCAGGTACTGGTGGTTGATGATGAGAGTGAATCAGGAAGATATATTATGGATACGCTGCATCCGTTTGGGATTGATGTGCAGACAGCAGATTCTGGCGAAATGGCGGTTCATATGGCAGAACAGGCTGTGGAAGCCGGAAAAACAAAGACCTGGGATGTTGTAATTATAGACTGGAAGATGCCGGGAATGGATGGTGTTACTACAGCAGAAAAATTGCATCAGATTCTGGGAGAGAAAACAGTATTACTGCTTTTTGCCTATGATTGTAAGGAGATAGAAGAAGCAGCGGGTTATGCTGGAATTCAAAGTATTTTAAGCAAGCCGTTTTTTGTGACAAATTTTAAACGGTGCATCGAACAGGCAAGAAAAGAGCAGCAATTGCAGGGAAAAGGACAAGCAACAGAAAAAGAGAAAATGACATTAAAAGGGATGCGTTTTCTGATAGCAGATGATAATGATTTAAATGCAGAAATATTGGAAGAACTGTTAAAAATGGAAGGTGCAGACTGTGACCGGGCAGTAAATGGCAAGAAAGCAGTAGAAATGTTTGCAAGAGCGGAGGAAGGACGATATAATATTATTTTAATGGACATTAAGATGCCTGTTATGAATGGCTATGATGCAACGAAAGAAATCCGGAGACTTAAGAAGAAGGAAGCAGCGAAAATACCGATTTTTGCCATGACTGCCAATGCCTTTGCGGAAGATATCCGGACCTGTATGGAAGTAGGAATGGATGCACACATTGCCAAACCGGTGGATCTGGATTTATTGGAAGAAAACATCCGGATTTATATGCAGGCAAAAGCATAACAAAAGAAGAAGGGAACAGAAGAATGGGTATTTTTAAGAAACGTCTGACTGTAAATGAAGCAATCAATGCAGCGCATACTTCGGAAAATGCAATTATAATTGACTGCCGGGCAAAGGAAGATTACCAGAAAGGACATGTGGCAGGAACAAAGAATATTCCGCTGGACAAGATAACGGAAGACCGTATTTTGCGGAGATTCCCGGATAAGGAAAAATCTTTTTATATTATAGGAAGTTACAGCTACCGGTCCGAAAAGGCGGTAAAAGCATTTAAGAAATTAGGCTATAAGAATGCCATTTTCGGCGGTTATATGGAGGAACACCACGGAATTCTGGTGAAGTAAGCTTAATGATTAAAATTGTATAAAGTCTATAAAGAATAAGAAAAATGCAGAAAATGTTTGTGAAAAAAAAGGAAATTTCTGCATTTTTTTAATACCAAAATATACAAATTGGCGCAAGTGTACAAATTGCATAAAAAAACAACCAAAAAACTGGCAAAAATTGCAGAAGAATATGGAATATTTACACGAAAAAACGGCAAATGGTCAGACCTATTTTCACGGGAAGAAAACGGTTGCGTTTGCATTTTTTTCTTGTTAGAATTTTAACGATTTAAAAATGCCTTAGAGCAGCAGAAGGAAGTGAGACAGATGGATGCTCTGGTAAATAGCCTGATGGAAGAATTGAACTGTGAAACGGTATTTACAATTCCGATTTTCGGAGGCATTCCCATTTATGAATCCGTAGTAGTAACCTGGATTATCATGGCAGTAGTTATTGTGCTGTGCATACTCCTGACCAGGAACTTAAGTGTGGAACATCCGGGACGCAGACAGATTATTCTGGAAACGGCTGTAAACGGGTTGAATAACTTCTTCCGGGATACCATAGGCGAAAAAGGAAAGCAGTATATTCCTTATCTTATGACGGTGGCAATCTATATTGGAATTGCCAACTTAATCGGTCTGCTGGGATTTAAACCACCGACCAAGGATATGAATGTTACTGCAGCATTGTCCCTGATGAGTATCATATTGATTGAGATGGCGGGTATCCGCAGGAAAGGAACGAAGGGCTGGCTTAAGAGTTTTGCAGAGCCGATGCCGGTAGTACTTCCAATCAATATTCTGGAGGTCTTTATCAAACCATTGTCGCTGTGTATGCGACTTTTTGGAAATGTATTAGGTTCATTTGTCATTATGGAATTGCTGAAAATGGTAGTACCGGCAATTCTGCCAGCAGTATTTAGCTGTTATTTTGACATTTTTGACGGATTGATTCAGGCATATGTATTCGTATTTCTGACCGCATTGTTCGTCAAAGAAGCAACCGAATAGGGAAGAAAAAAACAAAAAGAGAAACAAAAAAGTAGAAAAGAAAAGGAGTGCATATTATGTCATCAACATTATTAGTAGCAATCGGAGCAGGTATCGCAGTATTAACAGGTATTGGAGCAGGACTTGGAATTGGAAAAGCAACATCATCCGCAGTAGATGCAATTGCAAGACAGCCGGAAGCAGAGAGCAAAATCAGCAAATCACTTCTTCTTGGATGTGCATTGGCAGAGGCAACTGCTATTTACGGATTCGTTATCGCATTGTTAATCATCCTCTTCTTAAAATAATAAAGAAAGATTATAGAAAGGCAGGTACGGGAAATGCTTAGCATTAATTTTTGGAATATCTTATGGACCGTTGTAAATCTGCTGGTATTATATGTAGTCTTTCGTAAATTTCTTTATCAGAGAGTCATGAATGTGATTGAGGCAAGAGAAGAAATGGTAAAGAAGCAGTTCGACGATGCAAAGAAAAGCGAAGAAGATGCCAGAAAATTAAAGGCAGATTATGAAGAACGCTTATCGGATGCAAGAACGGAGGCAGACCAGATTATTATTGATGCCAGAGCAAGAGCAGAAGAAGAACATGCACGCTCGGTAGAGAAGACCCGGGAAGAGACTGAGCATATGTTAGAAAAAGCCAAGGAAGATATTGCAAACGAGCAGGAAAAGGCACAGCAGGCAGCTCAGGCTGAGATTGCCAAACTGGCAGTCATCGCTGCACGGAAAATTATGAAAACAGGTGATGCTCATGACACAGGAAGCAGTAAATAACGCAAAGGTATTGTATCGGCTGGGTGCCACAAGACAGGAGGCAGATGAACTCCGGGAGCTTTATGAGCTTACACCGGAACTGCTTAAGGTTCTCACAAGTCCGGTGATTTCCATACATAAGAAGGATGCCGTGATAGAGAAAATTTATCAGGATGCCGGATTATCCAAGGTGCTTGTGAACTATACCAAGATGATGTGCAGACTGGGTTATATCGGAGAAATAGAGGATATCCTGGATGCATTTTATCTCTATTGGGACAGACAGAATCATATCCTGCGTGCAGAACTGACCTGTGCAGGCACACCACAGCCGGAAGAAGAAGCAGAGGCAAGAAAGATTCTTGCAGAGAAATATCCCGACTGTGAGATTGTTCTGACAGAAAAGGAAGATGAGAATCTCTTAGGCGGATACATCATTAAGGTTCATCATAAAGAATATGACAGAAGCTATGAAGGCCGCTTACGTCAGTTGGAAAGAAAATTAACAGGGAGGTGAAGCCTGTGGGCGCAATTAGTGCTGCAGACATAATCTCGATTATCCAGAGCGAGATAGAAGAATTTGACTGGGATGAATCCAGTCGTGAGACCGGTTCCGTAATCTGGGTTGGTGATGGAATTGCAACCATTTACGGAATTGACCATGCAATGTATGGTGAAATTGTTGTATTTGATAACGGTGTCAAAGGAATGGTACAGGATATCAGACAGAATGAAATCGGTGTTATTTTATTCGGCCGTGATACCGGAATCAAAGAAGGAACCAAAGTGGTTCGTACCAGGAAAAAAGCCGGAATCCCGGTAGGGGAAGGCTTTGTTGGAAGAATTATCAATGCATTAGGCGAGCCGATTGATGGAAAGGGCGAGATTAAGGAAGATGATTATCGTCCAATCGAAGAGGAAGCACCGGGCATTGTAGAACGTAAATCAGTAAATACACCAATGGAAACAGGAATCTTATCCATTGACTCCATGTTCCCAATCGGTAGAGGACAGCGTGAGTTAATTATCGGAGACCGTCAGACCGGAAAGACCTCCATTGCAACAGATACCATCATTAACCAGAAAGGCAAAGGTGTAATCTGTATCTATGTTGCCATCGGGCAGAAGGCGTCCAGTGTAGCAAAAATCGTATCTACACTGACCAGGCATGATGCAATGGATTATTCCATCGTGGTTTCTTCAACTGCAAGTGATCCTGCATCCATGCAGTACATCGCACCATATGCAGGAACTGCAATGGCAGAGTACTTTATGCACAAGGGAAAAGATGCACTGATCATTTATGATGATCTTTCCAAGCATGCAGTGGCATATCGTGCATTGTCACTTCTGCTTGAGCGTTCTCCGGGACGTGAGGCATATCCTGGAGACGTATTCTATCTCCACTCAAGACTGCTCGAGAGATCAAGCCGTCTGAGCGATGAGCTGGGCGGAGGCTCAATAACAGCACTCCCAATCATCGAGACACAGGCAGGAGACGTATCAGCATATATCCCTACCAACGTAATATCTATCACAGACGGACAGATATTCTTAGAGAGCAACCTCTTCAACGCAGGTATGAGACCGGCCGTAAACGTAGGTCTTTCAGTATCCCGAGTTGGTGGAGCTGCCCAGACAAAGGCCATGAAGAAGGCATCAGGAAGCATCCGTATCGACCTGGCACAGTACAGGGAGATGGAGGTCTTCACACAGTTTGCATCAGACCTTGACGATGCCACAAAAGCACAGCTTGCACATGGAAAAGCACTTATGGAGCTTTTAAAACAGCCGCTTTGCCATCCACTGTCACTGCATGAGCAGGTAATGACACTTATCATGGCAAACCATGGTGTGTTTGACACAATTGAGACAAAAGATGTCAAGAAATATCAGGGCGATATCCTCTCATATATGGATCTTTCTTATCCGGAAATCGGACAGAAGATCGAAGAGAACAGAGCCATTGATGAAGAGCTCGTAAATAA
>OHBE01000289.1_pt1 | contig 58340 bp, 39 predicted proteins | sample 1577231 | NCBI WGS metagenome assembly OHBE01 (sample SAMEA3541506, study PRJEB24748) | human gut metagenome | biome: human gut; feature: human-associated habitat; material: faeces | place: China | collected 2012 | reverse complement strand
AACCATCCGTTCTACGGACTGGAAGGCAGCAACAACATCATTCTGCTCACTACGGAACGTTATAAAGAGTATCCGATGATGATTCAGGGATACGGTGCCGGCGCCGGAGTCACCGCAGCCGGAGTATTTGCCGATATCATGAGTATAGCAAACGTATAAAGATGAAGCATATTATCATATTGGGAGACGGCATGGCCGATTGGCCGGTGCAGTCGTTAGGCGGCAAGACTTTGTTGCAATATGCCGATACGCCGTATATGGACAAGCTCGCCCGCATGGGACGAAACGGACGTTTGGTTACCGTGCCCGAAGGTTTTCATCCCGGCAGCGAAGTCGCCAACATGTCTGTGTTGGGGTATGACCTGCCGAACGTGTACGAAGGGCGCGGCGTGCTCGAAGCCGCCAGCATCGGTGTCGACCTGCAACCGCGCGAGATGGCGATGCGCTGTAATCTGGTGTGCGTGGAAGGGGAGATTCTGAAGAACCATTCTTCGGGACACATTTCCACCGAAGAGGCCGATGTCTTGATCCGTTTCCTGCATGAGAAGTTGGGGAACGAACGCGTACGCTTCCATACAGGTGTACAGTATCGTCATTTATTAGTTGTCGAAGGAGGAAACAAACAATTGCACTGTACCCCTCCGCACGATGTGCCTTTGCAGCCGTTTCGCCCGCTGCTGGTGAAACCCTTGGTTCCCGAAGCGGAAGAGACGGCGGCTCTGATCAACAATCTTATACTGAAATCGCAGGAACTGCTGATGAATCATCCGTTGAACCTGTGGCGAATGGCTGAGGGAAAAGATCCTGCCAACAGCATCTGGCCGTGGAGTCCGGGCTATCGCCCGCAGATGCCTGCGCTTTCCGCCATCTTCCCGCAGATAAGAAAAGGCTCTGTGATTTCGGCGGTAGACCTCATCAACGGCATCGGGGCGTATGCCGGACTGCGTCGTATTGCGGTGGAAGGAGCGACCGGGCTGTACGATACGAACTACGAGAACAAGGTTGCCGCAGCTCTCAAGGCTTTGCGAACGGATGACTTTGTCTATCTGCACATCGAAGCCAGCGATGAGGCGGGGCATGAAGGGGATGTGGCCTTGAAACTCCGGACGATTGAGAACCTCGACCGGCGCGTTGTCGGTCCGATTTACGAGGCTGTGAAAGATTGGAGCGAGCCGGTTGCAATGGCCGTGCTGCCCGATCATCCCACACCCTGCGAACTTCGTACGCATACGGCAGAGCCGGTTCCTTTTCTCATCTGGCATCCGGGCATCGAGCCCGACGGGGTGCAGACGTATGACGAGGCGGCCGCCTGCGAGGGCGTTTACGGATTGCTGAAAGAAGATGAATTTATGAAGAAGTTCATGGGAGAAGGTTCTCCGGAGAGTGCACGGGGATAACTTTTGCTTTGCAACGTACCGTCGTCATTGGCACAAGACGTGGGCAGACTGAAAAAAGGAATAACCTTTTCTTTGCGCTGTACCGTCGGTGGATTCTGATGCACTGCTGTTGGGATAATAAGGAAGACGAATGGTTGTGAAAGTGTTGCGTTTTCTTTCCGGCGCATTGTCTGGGCAAGCTTTTGCAGAACTTTTTTTGTCATAAAATAAAAAAGAACTATGAACTATTACAGTACCAATAAAAAAACGTCGGCGGTTTCGCTGCAAGAAGCTGTGGTGAAAGGGCTTGCCGCAGACAAAGGGTTGTTTATGCCCGCAACCGTCGAAACTCTTCCGCAAGAGTTTTACGATTCGATCGATACGCTTTCTTTTCAGGAAACAGCGTTTCGTGTGGCGGAAGCCTTCTTCGGTGAAGATGTTCCTGCGGATGTTTTGCGCCAAATCGTATGCGATACACTGAATTTCGACGTCCCGTTGGTAAGGGTGACGGAGGATGTTTATTCGTTGGAACTCTTTCACGGACCGACGCTCGCCTTCAAAGATGTAGGCGCAAGGTTCATGGCGCGCTTGCTAGGTTATTTCATCCGGAAGGAGAGGCATGGGCAGGTCGATGTGCTGGTGGCTACCTCCGGCGATACGGGAAGTGCCGTAGCCAACGGCTTCCTCGGCGTGGAAGGGATTCGCGTGCACGTGCTTTATCCTCAAGGGAAAGTAAGTGAAATACAGGAAAAACAGTTTACCACGTTGGGACGGAACATCACGGCGATTGAAGTGGACGGGACATTCGACGACTGTCAGGCATTGGTGAAAGCCGCTTTCATGGATGAAGAGCTTAACCGACACCTTTCCCTCACCTCCGCCAACTCCATCAATGTGGCCCGCTTTCTTCCCCAAGCCTTCTATTACTTCTATGCGTACGCGCAGTTGAAACGTATCGGAAAAGCGCAGAATGTGGTTGTTTGCGTGCCGAGCGGCAATTTCGGCAATATTACCGCCGGACTGTTTGCCAAGAAGATGGGGCTTCCCGTGAAGCGTTTCATCGCCGCCAACAACCGCAACGATATTTTTTACCGGTATCTGCAAACCGGCACATACACTCCCCGTCCTTCCATCGCCACCATCGCCAATGCCATGGACGTGGGCGATCCGAGCAATTTCGCCCGTATCATCGACCTCTACGGAAATTCCCATGCCGCCATTACCGCCGATATTTCCGGCGCTACCTATACGGACGAACAGATTCGCGAGACGGTTGCGCAGACGTGGAGAACGTCCGGTTATCTTCTCGACCCGCATGGGGCGTGCGGCTACCGTGCTCTTTCGGAAAGCTTGCAACCCGGTGAAACGGGCATATTCCTCGAGACGGCGCACCCCGCCAAATTCTTGGAGACGGTGGAAGGCATTGTAGGAGAAAGGGTGGAAGTTCCTGCCAAGTTACAGGCGTTTATGAAAGGAGAGAAGCGGAGCCTGCCGATGCACAAAGATTTCGCCTCCTTCAAGCGGTACTTGCTCTCGCTGTGACCCTGCCTCTGAAGGGCGGCTCGCTTCTGCTCGAGGCCTTCAAGCGGTACTTGCTCTCGCTGTGACGAGGAAGCGAGCTTTTCCCTCCTTGTGCGTGACAGCCGTTTCCGCTACCGACATTCCTTATCAAAGGCGTATGCCTCATTCAAGAGTATGCCGTTCTTCCGTTTAAAACTCTTGGAAGTCTTTCGGGAAACGGGATACCCGTACATTTAAGGGCGACCGTTTCCGGTTTTCGTTTGAAGTGAAGGCGGGCGGTTGCGGGAAAGAACCGGTTGTCCCTTTATTGAGTTTTCGCTTCGGCGTAAAGCGGGGTTTGCTTTTTCGGTATATTGAAGGCCTTTTCCTGGAACACGGAGAAGATTCTTTCAGAATGTCGTAAAGCTTTTTCGATGGATTGGGAATTTGCTTTCAGTGTCGAAACGGAAGCTTTGCTGGTGTGAAACGAACTTCAATAATTGCTTTGTAGGACTTCGCCCGGAATTGAAACGGAAGCTTTGTTTGTATGAAACAGAAGCTCTGTTTCATACAAACAAAGCTTCTGCTGATGTAAAATAGAAGCTCCGTTTGGATGAATTGCAATCGCAAGGCGAATGATTGTTTAGTGCCCAACCTTCAGGCAGGAGTCTTGCCGGATATTCGCCGGAGCGGTATTTCCCTCCCATGCAATGCCCGCTTTGTGCCGGCATAAATCCTTCACCCATCCCGCTACAACCTCTTCCACCTTCTCCATCTCTTCTCGCTTGATGGAGAACAGCCCCGATACAATGCAAGAGGGGCAAAGGCGTTTCAGGTCGGGCAGTGTCTTGCTTGCCGGACTCTTTCCGCTGCTGCATACCGGTATCACAGTCTTTCCTTTCAGCATTTCCCGGTGATTGTGCAGGAAAGTCTGCATCGGCATGGCGACTTTTCCCAGCCACAGGGGATAACAGATGAAAACCGTGTCGTACGCTTCCATATCGTCCAACCGGGTGCGGATGGCGGGATAATCGTTTCTCTCGTAGATGGCGTTCTTTTCTGCGCGTGCCCGCAGCACCGTTTCCATATAGTTTTCAGGATAGGGCGTTTGAGGCTCTATCCTCACCGGCTTTCCGCCTACGGCTTTCTGTAGTGCAGCGGCAACCTTTTCTGTGTTTCCGCTCCAAGAGAAGTAAACAATAAGTTGCTTTGTCGGTTTCTCCTGCGTTTGTGCCGGGAGAGGTTGCAAGCGCAGAACGCAAAGAAGCGTGGCGATGATGAGGGGGAAAACAGGTATCTTCATATGTTTTTCTATTTTTTTTGTTACCAAGATGGGTTTCGATATAAAAATGAAGCAATAGTTTAATTAATTCTTTAAATATTTATCGGAAACAAATATAATCAAATATACCGGAATGAATGGGCAAGACTTGAAAGAAGGAATTGATTGAATCGGGAAGGTGTTAGATAAGCGAAAAGCTGTGGAAAGCATATAAAAATGTTATGGAGTCAATCGAATGAAAAAAGGACAGGTATGTTATTGTTGTGTAGAAAATACGTCAATTGCCTTGCCCGATTGATTGTTTTTTTGTTTTATGAGAAAAGCAATGACGACTATTATTGATATGTATTCAAAAAAAGCTCGATTTCAGGGATTTATATTTGTTTTTTTGTTATTTTTGTAATCCGAATGAGACGGTTTCTTTTTAATGAGTACTGACTAAAGGAATTGCCATTTCGGTTTTGTGTATTCATGACCATTTTTACATTTAGTATTTTATAATATATAAGATTTACTCACATGAGATATTATTCATTGTATTATTGCAAAATGAGGTATTTTTATTTTTTTCTCATGATTATGTGTGCATTGTTCGTATTTATCGGATGTGACGATGAGAATGAAAAAGAACTTCCTTTTGTTACGAATGTTTCGATAGCAGATGCCGATAAAATCTTTCGACCGGGAGATGCGGTTGTAGTTAAAGCGGAAGGCTTTCTTGAAAGCGATGATATACGTTTAAATATAAAGTGGATCTTATCGGAAGAATCCTCATTTCTTAAAGAAGGATATGCGATTGGTGAGTGTGCTGTTGTGATTGAACGCAGCTCCACAAGCATTCGTTTTTTGGCTCCCGGACATTATCCTGCATCTAGAGTAGAAATATTGTTACATCGACAGGGAAAAACAATGTTGTTGGGAGAAATTTCTGTTGCTGACGGACAATCGCCCGAAGAGTTGCAACTTTATGGTATTATAAACTCGCGTTCCAATACTTCAAAACCGTATGGTATTGACCATATAGATTTGAAAACAGGTGCAGTGACGGAAATAAAACACTTCACTGAAGGAGAAGATTTTTCGCTTATAACTAATATTCCCGGGAGCTGGAAGCTTTGTGGATTGTTAAAGCGCGATAGTAAGTCATTTACAGCTTTTTATGACCTTTCCATGAATTATTGGCAATATGAAGAAAGCCTCCGTCCAGTTACATTCTGTACGACCGGTAACGAAGTGTTGGTTGCCTATCAGATAGATGATGAAACTTTATCGGTTCGCAATATCTCTGGAACTTTCTTTTCCAGAACTTTGCCTTCTCCTCCTCCTCCGCTATTCAAGCTACCTGAAGGGATAAAGCCGGAAGCATTGTCACTCTATCCGGGCATATTTTTGAGAAAAGAGAACGCGATTTTGCTTTCTGCGGATAACCGGGACGGCACTTTTTCTCCTTTGATACTGAGCTTGTCTACCCAGTGTGTGAGTGTGTGTCCATCTGTAAAGGCAAAGGCGTTGATTCCTTTCGGGATGGCTGTGCAAAAGGGAGGAAAGGGGAGTATCAGTCAATCTGCAATAAGGAAAAATGACGATTTTGAGTATGTGGCAGGTTATGTGGTTTCGGGAGAGAATGGAGAAGGAACCAAACTTTGTCTCTGGAATATGCATACAATGAAAATGGAAGCTCCGTTTGCTGTTTTTCCGAATCTCGCTCGTTCGGTTTCTACGTCTTTTATGGGTGATTTAAAAACACAAAAAATCTATTTCTTATTCGATACGAATAGAGGCGGCAGGCTTATTTATACTTATGCTCCCGATACTAAGGAGTGGAATGCGCTGTCCAATATAGGTTTTCCTTATTCCGAAATCGTATTGGCACGATAATTATTGGCGGGTTATTAAAATTCTCAGAAAGCAAGAAATACGAGGTAATCTCCTTGGCAACGGATAGTGAATTCGGCAGATTTCGCTTGATTCAGCGTACCTTGCCACCAATTGTTGAAGTCGCTCAACGGATAGGCCAAACCCTCCGCCTGCAACTCCGAAGCGCCGAAAGAGAAGATGGAGATTTGCTGACCGGGTTGTGCGGCAAAGCGGCGGGTGTTTCTCGCCGGAACGAAGATACCGTAATCGGTCACCATACGTACGTCCATTCCGCTTCTCATGTATTCGATGAGCAGGCTGATATTACCCAGCGTATGGTCTTCACGTTTGCCCGTGGCGCCGACAATTGTGATTCGCCGGAACCCCCGTTGCCGAAGATAGCGGACGGCTTTCGTCTGGTCGTTCGTCTCCTGATCGGAAACATAATGAATGATGGAAGCGAACCGCTCTCTGTTTTCGGGTGAAAGAGAGTCTCCGTCTCCGATGATGATGTCGGGAGTTTTGCCTTGTGCAATGTATTCATCGGCTGCCCCGTCGCAGCAGACCGTGAATTTGGCTTCCGCCAATATGCGCAAAGGCAGCGGGTGTACAGGATATTCGCCGTTGGCGAGTATCACGGCTTCGGGTTTAAGGCCGACGGACTCGCTCCCGGTAACGCTGCAAGAGGCGGGATGTTCGGTTGTTTCTTCCATTTTCTGTATCGTTTATTCTTAGTCTGCGGGTGTTCGGGCGACGGCTTTGCTACGCTTTGTTTAAAGAACACTGTCCGCTCGCCATCAACTCTTTCCATTTCATGTAGCCAAAGATAGCTACAATGGCATAAATTCCGTATAAAGCGGAGGTGAAATATATCTCTTTGTAGATATAAAGTCCGCAACTCACGATGTCGACCAATATCCATGCCAGCCATTGCTCGATGTGTTTACGGGCGAGCATCCACATGCCGACGATGCTGAGTGCGGTGGTGAAGCTGTCCCACCAAGGCACGTCGCTGTCGGTATATTCGATCAGGATTTTGCCGATTCCCACGAAGGCGATCAGGAAGACCGCCAATAAAGGCAGGTAATACTTTCGGGGAGTATGTATGATGGGAAGGGCGTTTGTGGCATCGGAGGTTTCGGCTGTTTTCACCGGGCCTCCTTTTCTTTTCCGTTGTCCCCACATCCAGAAGCACCATCCGTACACGGCGACTGCCAGGTAGTAGATGTTGATGCCGAAATCCGCGTAAAGCCCGGCGTTATAATACACGAAGATGTAGATAGCCGGCATGATGATGCCCGCTATCCACAGATAGATGCTTGCCCGGTACTCCAGCCAAAGGTATAGGATGCCGACTGCCGTACCTGTGATTTCAAGAATGCTTGTTTCCAAAGTCGTAAACGGTTTAGAAGCGTATGGAGACATGTCCCAGCACATTGGTGCCAGCCATCGGGTAGAAACGCGGATCTTTGCTCCATGTGTAGGGCTTTTGCTTGTCTTTGTCGGGATACAAGGCGGCGTTCTGCGCATATCCGTTCGTTTCGTATTGGGTATCGAACAAGTTATACACGGTCAGCCCTACCGTGACGCCTTTCGTATGTCGCGCCTTAAAGCGGTAGGCAATGCTGAGGTGGTGAACGAAATACGGGTCGAGCGAGTTCTCCTTTACTCCGAAGTTGTCCAGATATTGGCGGCTCACATATTGCGACTGCAAAGAAGCCTCCATTCCTTTGTAGCTGAATGACAGCAGACTGTTGGCCATGAACGAGGGAGAGAAAGCAATCGGTGTGTTTCCTGCTTCGAAAGCAGTCACTGTCCACATATCGTCCCGGACCTCTCCGCCCGTAATGCTCATGTCGTACAAATAGCCTACATAGTTCTTGATGCGGTTTTTGCTCCATGTGCCGTTGATGTCCCAACGAAGCCGGTCGGTCAATTGCGCGCCTGCCGTAATCTCCATACCCATGCGGTAACTGTCTTTCACATTTTCCGCCAGCGGTTCGCCAATTTCGTTTACGTTGCCGTTCAGTATCAACTGATCGGTGTAGTCCATATAATAAAGGTTGACTCCCGCCGTAAACCAACGGTTGCGGTATGTATAACCCAACTCGTAGTCGAACAGTTTTTCCGCTTTCGGATGTTCGTTGAACCTGCCGTCGGTATAGTTGTTGCGCGTAGGCTCCTTCTGTGCCACGGAGAATGAAGCGTACGCACTGTGGTTCGGATCGATTTGCCAGAATACTCCAGTCTTCGGATTGAAGAAGTCGAAGTTCTCTTTGATATTCAGCAATTGCAGGCGTTCGGGCTTGGCATTGAAATCCCATTTATCGTGATCGCCTTCGATGGTGTAGTGAATGTGGCGGTATTGCAGGTCGGCGTATGCGCTCAATGCTTTGGTGAGCTGATAATTGGCGCGCAGGTATACGTTCCCGTCCGTCTTCGCGCCGTTGTTGCGGTAGTATTCATGCTCCGGGTCGAGCTGCCCGATGTAATTCTTCACCCATATCACTTTGCCGTAGTGGTCGTTACTGTAACGGTTGAGCCCTCCGCCGAGCGAAGCGTCCAGCCTTTCGTTGCGGTAATTGAGCGAGAACACTCCGCCGCCGAAATCATTGTCCAATAGCTTTTGGCGGACGAGGTTCGCCTTTTTCGCTTTACTTCCGTCGGGCAGCTCGAAAGGCGTCAAGCCATATTCTTTCAGCTTGCGACCGTTCTTGTACTCCTGATAATACCCGAATCCGCGCGTGTAATGGAAAGCCACGTTCAGGTTCCACTCCGGCGAGAAGATGTGATTGCCTATCAGCTGGTAGTGCGTTTGGCGGTAATGGTCGATCTGGTCGTCGTAGAAACCGATGGTTTTGGCTTCCGGGGCGTTATCGTTCCCCTCCTTGATCGCTCCGTTCGGGTTGTATCTCCGGTTGGTTTTCAACTTCTCGCGGCTGATTCCGTCCCACGCATGATACGTTTCTTCCCTTCCTCCGAAGGTAATGAACTTGACGGTTGTATGTTCTCCGAAGTAGCCTCCCTGCAAGAAGTACGACTTCAAGTCGGAAGAAGCGCGGTCGCGGTAGCCGTCGCTCTTGATGTTCGATACCCTCGCATCGAATGCCCATACCTTATTAATAAGGCCCGATCCCACCTTCACCGTTTCCTTGTGCGTGTTGAACGAGCCGTAAGAGCCCGAGAGTTCGGCATACGGAGTAGAAGAGATGCTTTGCGTGCGCATGTTGATGCTGGCGCCGAACGCTCCCGAGCCGTTAGTCGATGTCCCTGCTCCCCGCTGTATCTGCATGTCTTCCAGCGAAGACGCGAAGTCGGGCGTATTTACCCAGAAGATAGCGTGGCTTTCGGCATCGTTCATCGGAATGCCGTTGGAGGTTATATTAATCCGCGTGGCGTCCGTACCGCGTACACGAATGGCCGTATAGCCGATTCCCGCCCCCGCGTCGGAGGTCGTCAGTACGGAAGGCGTGGTGGACAGCAGAAAAGGAATATCCTGTCCGATATTCTGTTTCGCGATTTGCTCTTTCTTCACATTGGTGAATGCCACGGGAGTTTTAGCTGTGGCACGTGTGGATACTACTTGCACCTCTTGCAGATGCACGACTTTCAGGCTGTCGGCGGCGCTCTTTTGTGCGCTGACAGCGATGCCTGCCCCTAACATAGCGGCGGCCATCCAAATTCTTTTTTTCATCATTGGTAATTTATTGGTTCTCTACGCCGGCATTATCCGGTTCAGATTCTATGGGTATGTTCTCAGCCCGTCCTGTTAAGGCACCCCTATCGAATGAATCGGCACAAAATTACTGCTTTCCTCTGAAGAAAACAAAAAAAGTTTTTCTAATTGCTTGAAAGGTTGTATTTTTGTTCGTTCGCTCCCGCACGGATGGGGCGCTTTGTATGTATCATTCTTTATAAATACTGCTATTTTGTATATGTTATTTCTATTGCAACTTACACAAGTCGCCGATTCCATTGCGCGGCATACCAAACAAGAGGCCGGTGAGCTGTTGAAGCAGGCAGCAAGCGGCGAGGGCATCGATAAAGTATCTCAGTTGACGCAACAATTCATAGAGTGGGGGATTTCTGCCGGAGGGCGTATTCTCGCCGCTTTGATTGTTTTCATTGTCGGGCGGTTCATCGTTTCGATGCTGAATAAACTGGTTGCCAGACTGCTCGACAGAAGAAAGGTGGATGTCAGCATCAAGACGTTTATACGCAGTCTGGTGAATATCTTATTGATGATTCTGCTTATCGTGGCTGTTGTCAGCAAGCTGGGTGTCGAAACAACCTCGTTTGCCGCCTTGCTGGCGTCCGCCGGTGTGGCTATCGGTATGGCGCTCTCGGGCAATCTGCAGAACTTTGCGGGCGGACTGATTATTCTGTTGTTCAAGCCTTATAAAGTGGGCGATTGGATAGAGAGCCAGAATGTATCGGGAACAGTCAGGGAAATCCAGATATTCCATACCATTCTTACCACTGCCGATAATAAAGTGATCTTTATTCCGAATGGAGCGTTAAGCAGCGGTGTGGTGATTAATTATAACAATCAGTTGACCCGTCGGGTAGAGTGGATTGTCAGCATTGACTATGGAGAGGATTTTGAAAAGGTTGAAGCTATTGTACGCGAGATTATTGCGGCAGATAAGCGCATCCTCGACGATCCGGCTCCGTTCGTCGCTTTGCATGCGCTGGCCGAAAGCAGTGTAAATGTCATAGCGCGCGTGTGGGTGAAGAGTTCCGATTATTGGGATGTGTATTTTACCATCAATAAAAGAATTTATCAAACCTTTAACGAAAAGGGAGTCAACTTCCCGTTCCCGCAACTTACGGTACATCAGGGCTGATTCCCATGCTCTTTCTTTTTTCGCTCTCCTGCGGAAGAGTGCTTGCCCGGCTTTCCCTTTGTTTCTTGCGTATTGAAAGGGAAAAAAGGGATATTGGAGCCATCTGCCGAGTGCCGTATCGCAGCAGTGAAAAAGAAAGAGGAGTGTTGATTTGCCACGCTAATTATATAAAACGCTTAAAAAACAAACGCAAATGAAAAAGGGATTAAAAATCGGAGGTGTTATCGTCGGTGTGATTATCATTCTGATGCTCCTCCTTCCTTTCGCCTTTCAGGGAAAGATTGCAGGAATCGTGAAGACGGAAGGAAATAAGATGCTGAATGCTCAGTTCGATTTCAGGAAGTTGAGCATCAGCCTGTTTCGTAACTTCCCGCAGGCATCTCTCACGCTCGAGGATTTCTGGCTGAAAGGCACGGGAGATTTCGAGGGCGATACGCTGGTGCAGGCGGGAGAGGTGACTGCCGCAGTCAACTTGTTCTCGCTTTTCGGCGACAAAGGATACGATGTTTCCAAAGTTTCATTGAAAGACACTCGTCTGCATGCCATTGTGCTGCCCGACGGACGCGTGAACTGGGATATCGTGAAGCCCGATACTGTGCAGAAAGAGGAAGAGATTGCCGAAGAGGCTTCCGCTTTCAAGATAAAACTGAAACAGTTCGTTGCCGACAATGTGGATTTGGTTTACGACGACCGGCAAGGAAACAGGTATGTCGAGGTTCTTGCTCTGGACGCGCTTTGTTCCGGCGACTTGAGCAGCGACCGGACTACTCTGAAGCTGAAGGCGGAAACCGGATCGCTCACTTATAAGATGAACGGCATCCCGTTCTTGTCGAAAGTAAACCTTGCAGCGAAGATGGACATCGATGCCGATCTGGCCAACCATAAGTACACGCTGAAAGACAACTCTTTCCGTCTGAATGCCATCGAGGCGGATCTCGACGGATGGATGGCTTTGAAAGACCCCGCCATCGATATGGATTTGAAGATGAACACCAACGATGTGGGCTTCAAAGAGATTCTTTCTTTGATTCCTGCCATTTACGCCACCGAGTTTTCGAGCCTGAAGACAGACGGAACCGCTACGCTCACGGCTTCGGTGAAGGGAATATGGCAAGGGGATACGGTGCCGGCCTTCGATGTCGACATGCAGGTGAAAGATGCCATGTTCCGCTATCCGTCGTTGCCTGCGGGAGTGGACCGGATCAATGTGAACGCGCGTATACAGAATCCGGGAGGAAGCGCCGACCTGACAACGATTCGCCTCAATCCTTTCAGTTTCCGAATGGCGGGAAACCCGTTCACTGTGATAGCGGACATCAAAACTCCCGTGAGCGACCCCGACTTCAGAGCCGAAGCCAAGGGAATCCTTGATCTGGGAATGGTGAAACAGGTGTATCCGTTGCAGGATATGGAACTGAACGGAACGGTCAACGCCGATATGCAAATGGCGGGACGGATGTCGTACATCGAGAAGGAACAGTACGACCGGGTGCAGGCTTCCGGAACGGTAGGCCTTTCCGGCATGAAGCTGAAGATGAAAGACATGCCCGATGTGGATATCCGTAAGTCTTTGCTGACGTTTACTCCGAAATATCTTCAGTTGAGCGAGACCACTGTCAATATAGGCAAGAATGATTTGACAGCGGACAGCCGTCTGGAGAACTACATGGGCTATGCGTTGAAGGGCACTACGCTGAAAGGTTATCTGAATGTCCGTTCCAATCATTTGAGCCTGAATGACTTCATGAAGACGGACAGCGTTGCGGCGGCTTCGGCCGACTCGACAGCGGCTACCGGCATTGTGGAAATTCCGCGCAATGTCGATCTGCAAATAGATGCCAACCTGAAACAGGTGCTGTTCAATAAAATGTCGTTCAACGATATGAACGGAAAGATGGTGGTGAAAGACGGGAAAGTGGATATGAAGAATCTCTCCATGAACACCATGGGCGGAAATGTGGTGATGAACGGATACTACTCTACCGCCGACGTGAAGAGGCCGCAACTGAATGCCGCATTTAAAATGAATAATATAGTTTTTGCGCAAGCCTATAAAGACTTGGACATGGTGCGGCAACTGGCTCCGGTTTTTGAACATTTGAAAGGGCATTTTAACGGCAACCTGAATGTGGCGACCGACTTGGATGAAACAATGAGCCCGGTGATGAACACGATGCAGGGCAACGGTCATCTGTCTACCCGCGACATCAACCTGAGCGGAATCAAAGTCATCGACCTGATAGCCGAAGCCATCAAACAGCCGAACCTGAAGGATATGAAGGCGAAGGACATGGATATAGACTTTACCATCAAAGACGGGCGGGTATCGACGAAGCCTTTCGATATCAAGCTGGGCGAGTATGTGCTGAACCTTTCGGGCAGTACGGGTATCGACCAAACGATCGACTATACCGGTAAGGTGAAACTTCCGGCATCGCTGGCAGGCGATTATGCCAAGCTGACGACGCTCGATCTGAAGATAGGCGGTTCGTTCGATTCGCCGAAGGTGAGCGTAGACACCAAGAGCATGGCCAATCAGGCGGTTCAAACGGTTGCCGATGAAGCCATCGGGCGGATAGGGAAGAAGCTGGGACTGGACTCTGCCGCTACCGCCAACAAAGATTCGCTGAAGCAGAAGGTGACCGAAAAAGCAACGGAGAAGGTATTCGACTTCTTGAAGAAGAAGCTGAAATAAACAAAGCTCTTTTACGATGATTCTGAAACTGTACGACAAAAACAACAACCCGCAGGATTTGCAGCGAGTGATCGATATCCTGAACGACGGCGGAATAATCATTTATCCCACCGACACCATGTATGCTATGGGTTGTCATGCGCTGAAGGAGCGTGCCATCGAGCGTATCTGCCGGATGAAAGGCATCGATCCGCGAAAGAATAACCTCTCTATCATCGGCTACGATTTGAGCAGTATCAGCGAATACGCCAAAATATCGAACGATGTGTTTAAACTGATGAGGCGCAATCTGCCCGGTCCGTTTACCTTTATCCTGAACGGTACGAACCGGTTGCCGAAGATTTTCCGCAACCGCAGGGAAGTCGGTATCCGCATGCCCGATAATCCCGTGATTCGTGAGATTGCCCGCTTGCTCGAAGCCCCCATCATGACCGCCACGTTGCCGCACGATGAGAACGAAGAGCAGGAATATGTGACCGATCCCGAACTGATCGACGAGAAATTCGGTGAGACGGTCGATCTGGTAATCGACGGCGGCATCGGAGGAGTAGAACCTTCCACCGTTGTGCTGTGCACCGGCGACGAGCCGGAAATTCTCCGGCAGGGGAAAGGCGATTTGATAGGCTGACTTCGCTCGCGGCAATCTTTCTCATCCGGCAGGTATATGGATAGTTCGTTTTGTTTCAATAGTGGGAAACTCTTTGAAACTACCTTTGCCTGTCATCTTCCGGTGCATTTGCTTGTCGGTTCATCGTAGGGGAACTGAGGGGAGGCAGCCGTTGGTCCCAACGGTTTTCCCGTATCGTTGCGACAAACCACCGTCGGTTTTCTCGTTCGCTTTATGGCTTAAAAAGAACGTCTCAGTGCCTGTTACCAGACATTGAGACGTTCTTTGGAGTTTCCGATACTCCTGTTGAAACTCCTGTGTGAGTATCGGCTATCGTATGTTGCAACGTTTGAAGTTTGCCGGAAGCTTCGGTTGAAGTCCGTGCGGGCTGCTCAAACGATGCCACGTCGATTTACGGAATGCTTCCGAATCCGCTATCCCGGGCATATCGCACCGATGCCGGGACTGTTAAGGGAATCTTTCCGCCGCCTTATTTAAGCAACGATTCCGGATCGAGATGGGCGGCTTCGATGTCCTTGAAGTAGCGGTAAGTGCCTACCTTCAACTCGTCGGTAGCGGCGTCGTCGCAAACGATGATGCCCTTCTCGTGCATTTGCAGGGCGCTGATGGTCCACATCTGCGTGATGGAACCTTCCACGGCGTGGTACAATGCGCGCGCCTTATTGTGTCCGTTGACAATAATCATCACCTCTTTGGCCGAGAGCACGGTGCCTACACCCACTGTCAGCGCAGTCTTCGGAACCTTGTTGATGTCGTTCTCGAAGAAGCGTGAATTGGCTATGATGGTGTCTGTGGTCAATGTTTTCCGGCGAGTGCGCGACGAGAGCGAAGAGCCCGGTTCGTTGAAAGCAATGTGTCCGTCGGGTCCGATTCCTCCCATGAAAAGGTCGATACCGCCGTATGATTTGATTTTTTCTTCGTATCGTGCGCATTCGGCATCCGGATCGGCAGCGTTTCCGTTCAGCAGATTGGTGTTTTCCGGTTGAATATCGATATGGCTGAAGAAGTTGTTCCACATGAATGAATAGTAGCTTTCGGGATGTTCTTTCGGCAGACCGACATATTCGTCCATATTGAAAGTCACTACATTGCGGAAAGATACGATGCCTTTCTTATTCAGGTCGATCAGCGCTTTGTACATGCCCAGCGGAGAAGAGCCGGTGGGACAGCCCAATACAAACGGTTTTTCAGCCGTCGGATTGGCAGCTTTAATTTTTGCGGCTACATAATGTGCAGCCCACAGAGATACGGACTGATAGTCCGGCTGAATAATAAGTCTCATAAATAGAATGTTTTATAGATTAATCAATAAATCGTTGTATTTGTCAGCGGTCTTTTTTCAGGCGGTCGGCCATCGCTTTTGCCAGTTCCTCGCACTGTTTATAAGTGATTTCTTTCATTGCCTGTTTCATTTCTACGGGGTCGCCCACCAGTTCGTATTTGCTCTTTTCCGCAAAGTCCGCCATGCGCTTCACCGCAGCTCCCGCCCAGGTAAACGAACCGAAGTATGCGAGGTAGCGGCCTTTAAGTTCGCGTACCAGAAGTTTGGATAAAAGCGACTCTATCTCCGGGTAGATTTGGTTGCTGTAAGTGGGCGAACCGATGATCAGCCCTTTGTAGCGGAACACATCGGCGATGATGTACGAAGGATCGCTCTTGCTCACGTTGTGCATCACGATGTTCTTGATGCCTTGCGCCGAGAGCTCTTCTGCAATGGTTTCCGCCATCTGCTCCGTGTTGCCGTACATGCTTCCGTAGGCGATGACTACTCCTTCTTCGGCTTCGTAACGGCTCAGACGGTCGTACACCCCGACCACTTTCGAGATGTTCTCCGTCCAGACAGGACCGTGTGTGGAACAGATGGTGCTGATGGGAAGGTCTTTCAGTTTAGCCAGCGCTTTTTGCACGGGGCATCCGTATTTGCCGACGATATTGGAGTAATAGCGCTCCATCTCACGCCAGAATTTATCTATGTTCATCCGCGTGTCCATGAATCCTCCGTCCAGTGTTCCGAAGCAACCGAACGCGTCGCCGGAGAAGAGGATGTGTTCTGTCTCATCGAATGTCATCATGGTTTCGGGCCAGTGAACCATCGGAGTCATGTAAAAACGGAGTTTGTGCTTTCCTAAGGCGAGGAAGTCTCCGTCGGATACCATATATCTCTCGCCGGTCACTCCGTAGAAGCCTTCGACCATGCCGAACGTCTGTTTATTGCCCACGATAACGATATCCGGATAGTGCTGCTTGATCAGACGGATAGATCCCGAATGATCGGGCTCCATGTGGTTTATAATTAAATAATTGATGGGACGTTCACCGATGACTTGTTTGATCTTGCGCAGGTAGACCTCGAAGTAGCAGATGTCTACCGTGTCTATCAATGCAATCATTTCATCGTCAATCAGATAAGAATTATACGAAACGCCATAAGGCAATGGCCACATCCCCTCAAACAGGTGTTTGGTCCGGTCATTTACTCCCACGTAATGTACGTTTCCTTTAATTGTTGATTTTTGTACCATTATTTAGTTTGTTAATAATTATAAGCACGGAGTTTGAATTATTTTCTTCATTTATTTTCTGCAAAAATAACTCTTTTTTCCGAATCCCTATACTTCTTACCTTGATAAGCACCTCTTTCTTTCATTCTTTTTTGTAATCGGGCTGTAAATTCATAATTTTTCAGTCCCCAGTCCGGAGCGATGAGCAGCTCTTTGGGCGACTGGGAAACAAATCTTTCGAGTACCAAGTCGGGGCGGAGGTGTTCCACGTAGTCGATGACGAGGTCGATATACTCGTCTACGTCTGTAAATAAGTGGAAACGTTCGGGCGATGTTTCGTATTCGTGGGCCATGCGCGTGCCGCGTATCAATTGGAGTTGATGCATCTTGAGTGTGGTGAGTGGCAGTTGCGAGAGTGTTTCTGCCTGCGAGAGGAGGTCGTCGCGACTTTCTCCGGGCAGTCCGAGAATAACATGCCCGCCCGTGAGGATACCGCAGGCAGCTGTCCGGCAGACGGCATCTACAGTTTCGGCATACGTATGCCCGCGGTTGATCTGTTTCAGTGTTTCGTCGCAAGCACTCTCTATACCGTATTCCACCATCAGGAACGTGTGGCGGTTGAGCTCTTCCAGATACCGGAGCAAATCTTGCGGCATGCAGTCGGGACGCGTGCCGATGACGAGCCCGACCACGCCGTCTACCGCCAAGGCTTCTTCGTATTTCCGTTTCAGCCCTTCCAATCCAGCATACGTATTGGTGTATGCCTGAAAATAGGCCAGATACTTCATTTCCGGATATTTGTGGGCAAAGAAAAGTTTCCCCTCTTCCAATTGTGTGGCGATGCTTTTTTCTGTCCGGCAGTAGTCGGGGTTGAACGTCTGATTGTTGCAATACGTGCATCCCCCTTTCCCTTTCGTTCCGTCGCGATTGGGGCAGGTGAAACCGGCGTTCAGCGAAATCTTTTGTACTTTGTACGGAAAGTATTTTCGAAGAAAGGTGGGGAAATCGTTATATAATAAGCGAGTCTGGTCTGTCATAGCTGTTTTTTCTTTGTTACTCTCCGGAGAATGAATAAGGCGCTTCTTCCTCTTTTGTCCCTCTGTCGCGGTTGGGGCGGTCGCTCATGCTGACATGCATCGTTCCTCCGTTCAAGAGATCTTTGTGGCGGAAGAAGTTTTTGGTATAATTCTTTCCGTTCCACACCATCGAGTCGATGTAGACATTCTCTTTGCTGTTTTCCGGCGCTTCGATGGTGAGCTTCTTTCCGTTCTCGAAGTGCAATGTGGCTTTTCTGAACAAAGGAGCGCCTGCCACATACTCGTCCGTTCCCGGGCAGACGGGGTAGAACCCTAAAGCGGAGAACACGTACCAGGCCGAGGTTTGTCCGTTGTCTTCGTCGCCACAATAACCGTCGGCTTGCGGAGTGTACATGCGGTTCATCACTTCACGCAGCCAATATTGAGCTTTCCACGGCTGGCCGGCATAATTGTACAGATAGATCATGTGCTGTATGGGCTGGTTGCCGTGAGCGTAATTGCCCATATTCATCACGGTCATTTCGCGTATTTCGTGAATCACTTGTCCGTAATAACTTTCATCGAAGAGAGGCGGTACGGAGAATACGGAGTCGAGCATGGCGACGAACATCTTCCTGCCGCCCATCAGGTCGATGAGCCCCTGCGGATCGTGGAATACCGACCATGAATAGTGCCAACTGTTTCCTTCGGTGAAAGCATCGCCCCATTTCAACGGCGAGAAGGGAGCCATAAACGTGCCGTCGGCATTGCGCCCGCGCATCAGCCGGCTCTCTTTGTCGAATACGTTTTTGTAGTTCATCGCGCGTTTGGCAAAAAGAGCGATTTCTTTTTTCGGGCGTTTCAGCTCCTTTGCCATGCGGTAGATGCACCAGTCGTTGTAAGCATACTCCAGTGTGCGGGCGGTGTTCTCATTGATTTTCACATCGTAGGGCACATAGCCGAGCTTGTTGTAATACTCATGTCCCAGCCTTCCGGTAGAAGATACTTCGGGATGTACATTCTCCGTTCCGTGCAGCAGTCCTTCGTACAATGTTTCCACATCGTCCACTTTCACGCCTTTCAGATAAGCGTCGGCCAATACGGAAGCCGAGTTGTTTCCAATCATGCATCCTCTGTGTCCCGGACTTGCCCATTCGGGAAAGAAGCCGCTCTCCTTATAAGTGTTGACGAGTCCTTCCTGCATCTCTTTGTTGACGGAAGGATACATGAGGTTGAGTAAGGGGAACAGGCAGCGGAACGTATCCCAGAATCCCGTATCGGTGTACATGTATCCGGGCAACACCTGCCCGTTGTAAGGGCTGTAATGAACAGGTTCTCCGTCGGCATTGAGTTCGTAAAACTTACGGGGAAAGAGCAACGACCGATACAGGCAAGAATAGAAAGTGCGGTATTGGTCGGTTTCTCCGCCTTCCACCTCTATCTTTGCGAGCACATCGTTCCAAGCCTTTTTCCCTTTTTCGCAAATCTGCTCGAGGTTGTCCGTACCCAGTTCCCGCATATTGCGCTCCGCTTGCTCGAAACTGATAAAAGATGACGCTACCCGGGCATGCACCTGCTCGCCCCGGCGAGTGTGGAAGCCGATAATGGCTCCGGCATGGTCGGTAGTCTGCTCCGTTTGCTTCTCTTCGATGGTTCCGTTATTCACGGTAGCACGGTAAGCAAAAGGCTTATCGAATTCGATGATGAAGTAGTTTTTGAAGTTTGCGGGTACGCCTCCGCTGTTTCGGGTAGTGTATCCGATGATTCTTCGCTCTTCCGGCATCACTTTGACGTACGAGCCTCTGTCGAACGCGTCGACTACGATGTACGAATGCTCGCTTTCGGGGAAAGTGAAGCGGAAGATAGCTGCACGTTCCGTAGGGGAGAACTCCGTCACTACATCGTGTTCTGCCAGATATACCTTATAATAATAAGGAGTCGCTTCTTCTGCCTTGTGCGAGAACCAGCTCGCGCGTTTCTCCTCGTCGAACACCGGTTTGCCTACCACAGGCATGAGGGAGAATTGTCCGTAGTCATTGATCCAAGGGCTGGGTTGATGCGTCTGTTTGAATCCCCTGATCTTGTTGGCGGTGTACACATACTGCCAACCGTCTCCCATCTTTCCTGTCTGGGGCGTCCAGAAATTCATCCCCCAAGGGCGTGCGATGGCGGGATATGTGTTTCCTGTGGACAACTCGAATGTCGATTGTGTTCCCATCAACGGGTTGGCATATTGCGTCAGGTCTTTGGCTTGGGTGATAACCGTCAGACTGAGGAGATACATACTAAGTAAGATTCTTTTCATGCTGTATGATTTATGATAAATACTTCTCTGTTTTTTTGTTTTAAGTTGGCAGAGCAATCCGTTTTTCAAAACTCTGATGTGCAGATTGGCTCTTTTGCTTTTTCTTTTTGGGGCTGACTGTATGAGCGGTTACTGTAAAATCGTTTTTTTGGCTTCATGATTTTGCTTCCCACTTGTTTCTTTTTTCTCTCGCTTTCGAGCTTTACTGTGTAGCCGGTTGCAGCAGACCGGGAGGTGTGAATGGATATTTCCCTTTTTCCTTTTCCCTTTTAAGCCTGCTTATGCGTACCGATAATTGCATCGGAGCTGATTTCCGAGTTAATGCTTCTTGCCCCATTGCGTCGGCCGACTGCTCATTCTGATTTCCATCGTTCCTCCGCCGGCAATGTCCGCGTGGCTGAAGAACGGAGTCGTCAGCGGTTTTCCATTGAGTACGACGTTTTCGATGTATTTGTTAGCTTTCGTATTGTTCTGCACAAAGATATGGAATGTTTTCTTTTCAGGCAGGCGAATCGTCACTTTGTCGAAAGCGGGGCGCCCGATGGAGTAGACCGGTTTGCCGGGACACACCTGATAGAAGCCCATAGCATTGAGCACATACCATGCCGACATCTGTCCGCAGTCCTCGTTGCCCGAAAGTCCGTCCACGCTGTTTGCATACTGGCTGCGGAACACACTGTCCACCAACTCCTGTGTCCTCCACGGACGGTCGACATAGTTATAAAGGTGGATGATGTGATGGCTCGGTTCGTTTCCGTGCGCATATTGTCCGATAAGCCCCGTTATGTCCGAAGAAGTGGATTCCCCTTCCAATGCAGAGTCGGCGGCAAACAAAGAATCCAGCTTTTCGACGAATGCTTCTTCTCCTCCCATTAAAGAGACAAGCCCTTCTACATCGTGCGGAACGAACCATGTCCACTGCCAGGCTGTTCCCTCGCAATAATCGTCGTTACGGTGGGTCGAAGCGCGCGGGTTGAACGGAGTACGCCATTTGCCTTTCGAGTCGATACCGCGCATGAAGCGGGTAGACGGGTCGAAGTAGCGTTCATATCCTTTCGCAAAACGGCTGTACTTCTTTTGATTGGCGGTGTCGCCCATGGCTTCGGCAAAGACGGAGATACACCAGTCGTTGTAAGCATATTCCAATGCTTTGGCCACAGCCTCGTTGTCCCCATCGCAAGGTACGTAGCCGATGGTGTTCTTGTAATATTTAGCCTTAGGCATCAGATGAGGCAGTACCAAAGCGGGACATTTGATGCCTGCGGTGTCGTATTCCGCCACACGAAGGCAGGCTTTGTAAGCTTCTTCCACATCGAAGTCGCGGTATCCTTTCGTGTAAGCGTCTACAATCACAGGGACGGCGTGATAGCCTATCATTGTGCCCGTATAGTTGCCCGCCAGTTCCCACATCGGAAAGACGCCCCCTTCGCGATGCTTGCTGATGAGCGAACGGATGAATTGATTGTTCAATTCGGGGTCGATGATGGTCATCAGCGGATGCAGTGCGCGGAACGTATCCCATAAGGAGAATACGGTGTAGATCGGACGGTCTGCTTTCGTCTGTCTCACTTGCAGATCCATTCCGAGGTAGCGTCCGTCCGCATCGGTAAACAGGTTGGGGCTGATGCCCGTGTGATAAAGGGCGGTGTAAAACACTGTTCTTTCGTCCTTGTCCGCTGTGCTGATGTCTATTTTCGAAAGATAAGCGTTCCATGCCGCGCGTGCGTCCTTTCGTACCCGGTCGAAGTCCCACTCCGGAATCTCGTTTTCCACGTTCTTGCGCGCGCCTTCCATGTCTACTGCGGAAACGCCGACCTTGACCAAAACCTGTTCATCCTTTTTCGTGTTGAATTGCAGCAGCGCTTTGCATTGCGGCAGACGCTTGCCGTTGTCCATCGTTACGGAATCGGTGATAAGCGTACAGGTGAACGGTCTGGAAAACTTCGCATAGAAGTTGATGTATTGGTCGAACGCCCAATAAGTCGTCTTTTTGCGTCCGCGTAGCTCGGTATCGCTGACGATTTCGATACTCATTTCCGAGTTGGTCTGTCGTTGCAGACTGTAATCGAGGTCGAGAATAAATCCCGCTTCCTTGCTTTCGGGGAATGTGTAGCGATGGATGGCGCCCCGCTTCGTGGCGGTAAGTTCCGCCTTCACTCCGTAAGTGTCGAGGAACACGGAATAATATCCCGGCTCTGCCGCCTCATTCCGGTGTGAAAAAGTGGAAGCGTATGCCAAACGTTGGCTGTTCGGGTCGGTTGTCAGATAATGTTGCTTGCCTGTGGTAGGCATCAGCAGCACATCGCCGTAGTCGCAGCAACCCGTCCCGCTGAGGTGGGTATGCGAGAACCCGTTGATGGAGGAGTCGGAATAATGATAGCCTGAACAAGCGTCCCATCCGTCGATGCGAGTGTCGGGACTCGGCTGAATCATGCCGTGCGGAACCACTGCTCCGGGAAACGTATGTCCGTGTCCGCCGGTTCCGATAAAAGGGTTTACATACGCGCAGTAATCCGGCTCGCCGGCCGGAGCGTTGCAGGAGCTGAAGAACAATAGTCCGCCCAGACATCCCATAAAGAGTTTTTTTATTTTCATGGTATATGATATTATCCGTTTGCAGGTTTTGAAGTTGCTACATTTATATAGAACAAGGTTTTAGGGTGCCGAAATCGGGAAGCCTTGTTTCTTATTCCGTATAAACTCTATTATAAAAGACAATCCGAAAGGCTGAAACGCTAAAACAGCTCTTTCTGTTTTTTATATGTATATTGGAAAACGGGAGTAACCGGAATTTTTCTTTCGGTAAACTTACATCCTACATTGTAGAAGTATGGTTTCTACTTGCCGTCGGGTCTCCTTTCTGCCCAAGAATTTACAGACGAACCGCAGCATGGCTTTCACGGATGTAAAGTTCTTTTGGTTGATTGCCTCTCAAGCCCGGTGTAGCGAGAACCTTTTCTGTCTTGAATGTAAAGTTCTTGTAGTTGATTGCCTCTTGCTTTCCATTGAAGCCGAAAGAACGGCTTTTATTTTCCGGCGGGGCTGTTTCCCATTTCAAATTCTACGGTCGACCCGCCCATGATTTGCTCATGAGTAAGGAATGTTTCCCCGTAAGGTTTGCCGTTTACTTTCACAGACTGTACATATATGTTTTCTTTGCTGACATTGGGGGCAAGCACGGTAAAGGTTTTTCCGTTGCTCAGGCGCAACCGCAGTTCGGGAAACAGGGGAGTACCTATTTCGTATTTCCCGCTCACCGGATTCACCGGATAGAACCCCATCGCGCTGAACACATACCATGCTGACATCTGCCCGCAGTCTTCGTTGCCGCAAAGTCCGGCGGGAGTATTGCGGTAAAGCTCGTTCATTACTTTTGCCACGTACTCTTGTGTGCGGTGAGGCTGCCCCACTGCATTGAAAAGGTAAATCACGTGGTGTCCCGGTTCGTTGCCGTGGGCATACTGCCCGATCATCCCCGTACTGAAAATAGGCAGTTCGTCATCTGCCGACGGATGATAAGTGAACATGCTGTCGAGCTTTTGCGCAAACCGCTGCCTGCCTCCCGTAAGTTCTATCAGCCCGTCGATATCGTGCTGCACCGACCAGAAATATTGCCAGGCATTGCTCTCGCAGATGTGCTCTGTGTATTCGTCGGCCTTGAAAGGAGTGATGAAAGCTCCCTTGTCGTCGCGCGGCTGCATGAACGAAGTGGCGGGATTGTACACGTTGCGATAGTTTTGCGAACGCCGGTAGAACTCTTCCGCTACCTCTTTCTTGCCCATTTTACGTGCCATTTCGGCAATGCAGTAATCGTCGAAGGTGTATTCTAATGTCCGGGAGAGCGACCAGTTCTCGGTATTGTACTCATCTTTTACATTGTAAGGAACATAACCCAGCTTTTTGTACAGACCGATACCCCGGTATTCGTCGATGTTGGCGGTTGCCACGCAAGCCGCCAGCGCTTTCTCCGCATCGAAGTCGCCGATTCCTTTCAGATATGCGTCCGCAATCACGGGTACGGCATGATAGCCTATCATCATATCCGTTTCGCTGGCGTAGAAATTCCATACCGGCAGGCGGCCGTTTTGTTCGTAGAATGCGATGAACGATTTCACCATGTCGTTCACCCGCTCCGGCTGGGTGTAGGTGAACAACGGATGCGAAGCCCGGAATGTGTCCCACAGAGAGAAAGTGCTGTAGTTTACCCATCCGTCTGTCCGGTGCAACTTCTTGTCCGGACCATAATAACTGCCGTCTACATCGCTATAGATGGTCGGTGCGAGCATGGAATGGTATAAAGCCGTATAGAAATTCACCTTATCATCCTCGTTGTTGCCTTTTACGTCGATCTTTCCGAGTTGGTGGTTCCAAGCCTTTTGGGTTGCGGCAAGATATTTGTCGAAATCATTCTCCGGCACTTCGGCTTGCAGGTTTCGGGCGGCTCCTTCCATGCTTACTCCCGACACGGCAGTGCTTACGAGTATCTGTTCTCCCTCTTCGGTGCTGAAGTCGAAGCGGGCGATGAAGGCTGTGCCGGTCTGTTTCCCCTCTTTCACGACGGCAGTCGTGTCCATCGTCACCTTATCGAAGGGACGTGAGAAGCGGGTGCGGAAGTAGATACGCTGGTCGCGCGCCCATCCGTCGGAATATCGGTAACCCTGAATGGTGACGGAGTCTATCACCTCGATGTGCGAGTCGTTTGTAAAGTCCCAGTTCATGGCTTTCTTCAGGTTGAGGAATACGGCGGCTTGGGCTTTCGGGAAAGTATACCGCTGGATGCCGCAACGCTCGGTGGCAGTCAGCTCCACATTGATGCCGTAATCCTGCAAGCGCACCCGATAGTATCCGGCATAGGCCTTTTCGTCGGCGTGCGAAAACTTGGAGTGAATGCCCAGTGGCGCTTCGGCTTCCTTGTAGGGCAGGGTGACGGGCATGAACGAAATGTCGTACAAATCGCCTGCTCCCGTGCCCGAAAGGTGTGTATGGCTGAATCCGGCGATTGTGCTGTCGGGGTAGAAATAGCCGGATATACGGTCCCAGCCGGGCAGACCGTTGTCCGGACTGAGTTGCACCATACCGAACGGAGCTTGTGCACCCGGATAAGTATTTCCCGTAAAATCGGTCCCGATAAACGGATTGACGTATTGCGTGTAGTCTGTTTCCGCAGATTTTTGAGAGGTAGTGCACCCCGCCAGCAGGCAGGCACACAGAGCGAACAGGTAGAAAGGTGTTTTCATGGGTTACTTTTATAGTTGTATCTTTCGATTGTTTGTCGAATAATGATTGAAAAAACGGATCTACGGACAAAGGTAGGAAAAATAAGTGAAAAGCGAAAAAGGGCAGGAGTCTGCCTGAGATGAAAAAACAGTTTGCTTAAAAAACACGTTTAGACAGAGAAGCTATCATCGGTTTATTGAGCCGTGTGGCGATTGCTAATCTCCCTCCCAGTCTGCATATTCGTTCGGCAAGAGCTGTACGACTTTCTGTTTCGTCGGATTAATATGTTTTTAATTGTTGTCGGAGAAGGAATAAGACAGATTGGTGAATTGTGGAAATAATTGTGCAATTTTTTAAGAAAGTATGTGCTTTGTGTAAAATAATTTTAGATGTCGGGCATGTCGCAGCTCTTTCGCATTCACTATATATATACTCGCTCTGATGAGCATATATATCTACCCTCATGAGTATATATGGCTACCGTGGTGAGTATATATGGCTACCGCGGTGAGTATATATGGCTACCAAGGCAACTTAATATAGCTGTCCGGGTGGGTGTGTAAATATCTGAATTACAATATATTGAAAAGGTAATAAACTGACGTGTCTCAAACATAAGAATCGCCCCTGCCACAATTTCTTGCAGCAGGGGCGATTTTGCGGAAGAAGCTTTTGTCGGGCTTTTTCCTTTTTCATTTTGAATGTGTCGTATTTGCAAACCTCTCCGGTTAGATTTCCGCCAGCTCCAATACTTTCTCAACGGCAGCGTTCAATCCGTCGGGGTTCTTTCCTCCGGCTGTGGCGAAGTGAGGCTGTCCGCCTCCACCTCCCTGAATCAGTTTGGCTGCCTCTTTCACCAGATTGCCCGCCTTCAGCCCTCCTGCTACCAGATTGTCGCTGATCATGACCGTCAGCATAGGTTTGTCGTTCTCTTTGCTTCCGGCTACGAAGAAGAGGTTTTCGGTAATCTCCCCGCGAAGCTGGAAAGCGATGTTTTTCACCATCTCGGCAGGTAGCGGAGCGCAGAACTTAATCACCTTCACACCGTTCTTTTCCTGTATATTCTGCAACAGTCTTTCTTTCAGAGCCGCCTCTTTTTCTTTCATGAAGTCTTCTACCTGTTTCTTCAGTCCGGCGTTCTCGTCGAGATATTTGCGGATAGCTCCTTTCAGGTCGGGGGCGTTGTTGAACAACGCTTTCAGTTCGCCGAAGGTATCTTGAATATTGTTCAGCATCTCTTCTACACGGGCTCCGGTATATGCTTCGATACGGCGTACTCCTGCCGCAATCGAACTTTCGGAAACGATTTTCAGCATCCCGATGCTTCCGGTGGCGGCAACGTGCGTACCTCCGCAGAATTCGATGGAAGAGCCGAAACGGATGACGCGCACCTTATCGCCGTACTTCTCTCCGAAGAGTGCGATGGCTCCCATCTCTTTGGCTTCTTCGATAGGCAAGTCGCGATACTCCTGCAAAGGTATGTTGGCACGGATGCGGGCGTTGACCAATTGCTCCACTTTGCGGATTTCTTCGTCCGTCACTTTCTGGAAGTGAGAGAAGTCGAAACGCAGAGAGTCAGGCGTAACCAACGAGCCTTTTTGCTCGATGTGTTCGCCCAGCACTTCACGCAGAGCCGCGTCGATTAAGTGGGTAGCCGAGTGATTAGCGGCACAGGCCGCGCGCTTGTCGGTATCTACGCATGCCATCATCGGAGCTCCCGGGTGTTCGGGCATTTTCTTCACGATATGTATCGGCAGGTTGTTCTCTTTCTTCGTGTCGATGACTTCAATGGTTTCGAATTCGTTCACTAATACTCCGGTATCGCCTACCTGTCCTCCGCTTTCGGCATAGAACGGGGTATAGTCGAGCACGATCTGGTACAACGTCTGATTCTTTTGTTTCACCTGACGGTAGCGCAGGATAGACGCTTCGTATTCGGTATAGTCGTAACCTACGAATTCGCTCGTTCCTTCTTTCAGTGTAATCCAGTCTCCGGTTTCCACAGCAGCTGCATTCCGGGCACGCGCTTTCTGTTGCTCCATCTCCGTATTGAATTCTTCGATATTGATAGTCATTCCTTTTTCGCGGAGAATCAATTCGGTGAGGTCGAGCGGAAAGCCGAAAGTGTCATACAACGTAAAGGCGTCTTTGCCGCTGATTTCTTTCTTGCCGGCAGCTTGAGCCTCTTCCGCCGTTTTGTCGAGCAGGCGGATTCCCGTCTCCAACGTGTGGAGGAACGATTCTTCTTCTTCCTTGATCACTTTTTCGATCAGCGTTTTCTGTGCCATCAGTTCCGGATAAGCATCTCCCATGTTGTCGATCAGCACCGGCAGCAAGCGGTACATGAAAGCCTGCTTCTGGTCGAGAAACGTGTATCCGTAGCGCACTGCCCGGCGAAGAATGCGGCGAATCACATAACCGGCCTTCGCATTCGACGGCAATTGTCCGTCGGTGATAGAGAAAGCAATAGTGCGGATATGGTCGGCAATGACGCGCATAGCTACGTCCTTTTGCTTGTCTTTTCCGTATTCGGTTCCGGCGATGGAGGCAATGGCCTTGATCATAGGCTGGAATACGTCGGTATCATAGTTGGAAGTCTTGCCCTGCAGAGCCATGCAAAGACGCTCGAAGCCCATCCCCGTGTCGATTACTTTGGCCGGAAGCGGTTCGAGGCTTCCGTCCGCCTTGCGGTTGTATTGCATGAATACGAGATTCCATATCTCGATCACTTGCGGGTGATCTTTATTCACTAAGTCGCGTCCCGAAACTTGGGCTCGTTCTTCGGCGGGGCGCAGGTCGATATGGATTTCCGAACAAGGTCCGCAAGGCCCCGTGTCTCCCATTTCCCAAAAGTTATCGTGCTTGTTGCCGTTGATGATATGATCTTTCGGCAGAAATTGTTCCCAATACGAAGAAGCTTCGTTGTCGCGGCTCAGTCCCTCTTCCGGGCTTCCTTCGAAGACCGTGGCATACAGGTTTGCCGGGTCGAGTTTCAGCACGTCTATCAGATACTCCCATGCCCATTCGATGGCTTCTTTCTTGAAGTAGTCGCCGAACGACCAGTTGCCCAGCATCTCGAACATGGTGTGATGGTAAGTGTCATGACCTACTTCTTCCAAGTCGTTGTGCTTTCCGCTTACACGCAGGCATTTCTGAGAGTCGGCCACTCTGTGGTATTTGGCGGGCTGGTTACCCAGAATGATATCTTTAAATTGATTCATCCCTGCGTTGGTAAACATCAGGGTGGGGTCATCTTTTATTACCATTGGAGCCGAGGGGACAATGTGGTGTCCTTTCGACTCGAAGAAACTCTTAAACGAATCTCTGATTTCTTTTGCAGTCAACATACTTTCTTTATATATCTATTGTTGAGGTTAATATTCTCAAAAAAACGATGCAAAGATAGCTTGTTTTTATTACTTTTGTCGTATTAACGAGTGAAATATTTCCAAAAAGATGCGCAAAGTTTACTACATCTATAACCCACGAACACAGACTTATGACCGGATCTATCCCACTGTAAGACAGCGGGGGCTCAGTATTCTGCGCAGGCTTTTTGTGGGTATGGGGCTGGGAGCGGGTAGCTTTCTTCTCCTTCTGCTGCTGTTCGGTTCTCCTTCGGAGAAGGAGTTGCGGATAGAGAACAGCCGACTTCTGGCACAGTACAATGTGCTTTCGCGCCGATTGGATGATGCGGAGGAAGTACTCCGCGACATTCAGCAACGCGACGATAACCTCTACCGCGTCATAATGCAGGCCGATCCGATAGCTCCGGCTATCCGACAGGCAGGATATGGCGGTACGAACCGTTATGAAGAGCTGATGGATATGGCTAATGCCGGACTGGTGGTCAACACCACTCAGAAGCTGGATGTGCTTTCCAAGCAACTCTACATTCAATCCAAATCTTTCGATGATGTGGTAGAAATGTGTAAAAACCACGGTGAGATGCTGAAATGTATGCCTGCCATTCAGCCTATTTCGAATAAGGATCTTCGCCAGACAGCCTCTGGATACGGTACTCGGATCGACCCTATTTATGGAACGGCGAAATTCCATTCCGGCATGGACTTCTCCGCTTCTCCCGGAACGGACGTGTATGCAACCGGCAACGGAACAGTGGTGAAGATGGGGTGGGAGACCGGATACGGAAATACCATCGTGATAGATCATGGTTTCGGATATCAGACGTGGTATGCGCATTTGAGAGATTTTCGCACGAAATTGGGTAAGAAGGTGGTACGGGGAGAAGTGATAGGAGGGGTAGGGAGTACGGGCAAGAGCACCGGTCCTCATTTGCATTACGAGGTGCATGTAAAGGGGCAGGTAGTAAACCCGATCAACTATTACTTCATGGATTTGAGCGCGGAAGATTATGACAGGATGGTTCAGCTTGCCGCCAATCATGGAAAAGTGTTCGATTAATTATAAGGAAACAAGAGGAATATGCTAAATACCGATAAAGACTTGAAACTGTACTATTCCATCGCTGAAGTGGCTCAAATGTTCGGCGTGAATCAATCGCTGCTTCGTTTTTGGGAAAAGGAGTTTCCTCAGATTTCTCCCAAAACGGCAGGAAGAGGCGTAAGGCAGTACCGGAAAGAGGACGTAGAGACAATCGGTCTTATTTACCATTTGGTGAAAGAAAAAGGGATGACGCTTACGGGTGCCCGCCAGAAATTGAAAGATAATAAAGAAGGCGCTGCGCGTAATTACGAAATAATCTCTCGCCTGAAAGCTGTTAAAGAAGAACTTTTGGCTATTAAAAAGGAGCTGGACGGAAGATAAGCTTTGTCTGGTTGCTTGGCTTATTCTTCTATCCGGCTGACTTGCTTGATGTTCTTAATCTTTCGGAGGTTGTTGCACACCGAGCGCACATCTTCCACATCATGTACCCATAGCTGTATTTTACCTTCGAAGATACCGTCGTTGGTTTCGATGTTCAGTTTACGCATATTCACATTCATCTGTTTGGAAATTACTTGGGTGATATCGTTCAGAAGTCCTACGCTGTCTATTCCTTTGATATATATGTATACCAAGAATGAAAGCTCTTTGTGAGTATCCCATTCGGTTGCCAATATACGGTTTCCATAGCTGCTTTTCAACTTTGCCGCCACCGGGCATTGGCGTTTGTGAATGATAATACGGTTTTTCTCGTCGATATATCCCAGTACGTCGTCACCGGGGATAGGATGACAACATTCGGCCATGATGTATGTCTTCTGAAGGCTTTCTTCTGTCAATTTCAGTATTTGCTTCAGATTGATTTTTTCTATTTCGGTTGTTTTTTTCTCTTCCGGCTTCTCTTTGCTATTTCCAAAAGAGAAAGTAAGATACTTTTTCCAACTGCTTGATTGCTTTTCCTTCAGTTCATTTCTGTCTGCTTCTCCCAGTACAATATTTTCACTCCCGATTGCTGCAAGCAATTCTTCTGAGTCTTTGCATCTGTGTAATCGGCATAATTTCTCGATTACACTGTCTTCAAGGCGGATTTCTTCTTTCTGCAAGAACTCATTCAGTAATTTTTCTCCTTTCTTCTGATTGGCTTTTTGCTCTTTCCGAAGAATGGCGGCTATTTTCGTGCGGGCGCGGGCTGTAGTGGCAAACAGTTCCCATTGAGGCTGTACCCGTTGCGATTTGGATGTAAGTATTTCTACCTGATCGCCGCTTTGCAGCTTATGGCTGATCGGTACTAATTTATGATTGACTTTGGCTCCAATGCAATGGCTTCCGATATCGGTATGCAACGAAAATGCGAAATCGAGAGCGGTGGAGTTTTGAGGCATGGTTTTCAGTTCACCTTTCGGGGTAAATACAAATATCTCCGAAGCAAACAGATTGAGCTTGATAGTATCCAAAAAGTCGATAGCATCCGGCTGAGGGTCGTCTAATATTTCTTTGACAGTTTTAAGCCATTTCTCCAATTCTCCTTCGTCTTCGCTGCCTCCTCCTTCTTTGTACTTCCAGTGAGCGGCAAATCCTTGTTCGGCTACGTCATTCATTCGTTCGCTGCGTATCTGCACTTCGATCCATTGGCCGTTGTTTCCCATGAGGGTGACGTGCAGAGCTTGATATCCGTTGGCTTTGGGATGGCTTACCCAATCGCGCAACCGATCGGGATGCGGCTTGTATATTTTGGAGATAGTCACGTAAATATCGAAGCAATCGTTCAGTTCTTCTTCCTGATTGCGCGGTTCGAAAATGATGCGAACAGCAAGCAGATCGTATATTTCTTCGAAAGGTATATGCTTGGTTTGCATCTTGTTCCATATGGAATAGATGGATTTGACGCGCGCTATTAGTCGGTATTTCAGTCCCATCTTATCCAATTGTGTACGGATAGGGCTTGTGAATTCGTTGAATACTTTGTCGCGTTCCGCAGCCGTAGCATTCAGCTTTTCTTCAATCTCGACATACTCTTCCGGATGTTCATATTTGAAGCTGAGGTTTTCAAGTTCTGTTTTTATCTTATATAATCCCAGCCGGTTGGCTAAGGGAGCGTAGATATAGAGCGTTTCACCGGCTATTTTGTATTGCTTGTTTGGCAACATGGATCCCAAAGTCCGCATATTATGCAAGCGGTCGGCTATTTTAATGAGGATTACCCGGATGTCGCTCGACATGGTAAGCAACAGTTTCTTGAAGTTTTCGGCTTGTGCCGAAGCGTGATCGCCGAAGATACCGCCAGATATTTTGGTTAACCCGTCTACAATCTGGGCTATTTTGGGACCGAAAATGTTTTCAATATCTTCTACCGTGTAATCGGTATCTTCTACGACGTCGTGCAACAGAGCGGCACAGATAGAGGTCGACCCCAGTCCGATTTCATTGCACACTATTTTCGCAACCGCTATCGGATGCAGAATATAAGGTTCACCGGAGCGCCGTTTGATGCCTTTATGCGCTTGATTGGCAAAATTGAACGCTTTGGTGATGATTTCAATTCTTTTACGGTGTTTTGTGCCGAGATAATCGGTCAGCAGTTTTTGAAACTCCTGTTCGATCATCTCTTCATCGGTCATTTCTTTTGGGGGTAAGTTATCCATAGTTGTTGTTCTTTCACTTGCTTAGCTTTGCAAAAATAGCCAAAATCCCGAATGATGCAAGCAAAAAGCTTTTTATTTGTATATTTTGAGTTGCTTTCCTGCCGAGATTTGAGTTTTGGACAATCCATTCCATCGCTGGAGATCTTTTACGCGTACATTGTATTTGCTTGCAATGGAGGATAACGTGTCTCCTTTTCTGATTTTATAGTATGTGACATTCCCGCTTCCTCGGCTCTTACCGGTTCTGCGCGCGCTCGGAGTGTCGTCTTTCATTTCAATCACTTTCCGGTTGTGGAAAAGTTCTTCCGAACGATGTGCGTAAATTGTGTCTTGTCTGTCGATAAAAGAGCTGATTGCATGAATTGGGAGCCGTAAGGTATAAGGCTTATGATCACCGGGGATGATTTGTTTTTTGTATTGTGGATTCAAGCTTTTGATTTCATCCAGTGGAACATTGCAGAGCTCTGCTATTTGCATGAAATGCAGGTTTTTGTTTATTTGCACGGTATCCGTATTTGCCGGGATATTGGTTTCCATCGGGCAAATATTGTGGTCGCAATAATACGTCATTACATAGTTGGCGGCAATGAAAGCAGGCACATATCCCCTGGTTTCCCGAGGCAACAGATTGTATATTTTCCAATAATCGGTTTCGCCTCCGGCCCGTCGGATAGCTTTATTAATGGTCCCGGGACCGCAGTTGTAGGCAGCGATAACCAGGTTCCAATCACCGTAAATGGCATGCATCTCTTTTAAATAGCGGGCTGCCGCCCAAGTCGCTTTTATCGGGTCGCGGCGTTCGTCTACCAAGCTGTTGGATTCAAGTCCGTAGATTTTTCCTGTACCTATCATGAACTGCCAAAGCCCTGAAGCGCCTGCCCGTGATACTGCGGAAGGGTTGAGCGCCGACTCGATGATCGGGAGATATTTGAGTTCCAAAGGAAGTCCGTAAGCATCGAGCGCTTCCTCGAAGATGGGCATATAGAAATTACATGCGCTCAACATAAAGGCCACTTGGTTGCGAAGTCGTCCGGCATAGAGGTCGATAAACTTGCGAACAATCTCGTTGTAAGGCATTTCCATGATGGCGGGGATGCGTGACAAACGGTCGATATAAACCGAGTCGGTAAAGTACGGATTGATTTCGGCGGTGTTGCAATCTTTTCCTAAATCAATGTAATTTTTGGCTTTCCAGTCGGTTAGCAAGCTGTCGAGCGGGTAAGTCATGCTTTTAGGCAGATCAATGCTTTCTCTACGCACCGTTCCGTTTTCACGAATGACGACATCTACGCTTTGAGCTTCCGCACGTAATGCTACTGTCAGGAAAAGAAATATGATTGGATAATAAATTATAAGTTTTTTCATTCTTCAATAATTGGTTGAGTCATTTGTTTATTAGTTTTTTGATTTTGAGGGTAGGTCGCGTAAATCGAATTATTTCAACCTCTTTCTCAGAATCGCAATACACATTGCATTCCCACCGATTTTCGTCCTGAATTAAATTGATCGCAGAGAACCGCAGGCTCCAGGCGCATGCTTAAGTCGGGAGTTATGTCGAAATTCGACAGTTCGGCATCTACATAAGCATCGATGATAGAAATGACGTAAACTCCGATAAACGCAAAAATGCTGAGGTCTCTGTAGCGTCGGAACATGTCTTTTCTGCGCTTAAGCGTATTGGTGAGTTGTTCTACGTTATAGGAAGCGTTGGGAGGAAGGAGATCCTCATAGCTTTTGGTGTTCGGGTTTTTGTCCATAATATCCAAATAAGCTTGCGAATAATCTTTATACATTTTGTTGTTCCAGCTGAGGGCGTAGGCACATCCTGCAAAACCTCCGTATATGATGGGGAGTTTCCAATATTTACGATTATAGATTTGTCCTCCGCCCGGGAAGACAACAGCCAGCCAGGTGGCCTTTCCTGGGTTCGGCATAAACATCTCTTTGTTAATGCCGGGTATGGCGGAGAGGCTGTCTTTTAGCGTAACAGCGGCCGGTTGTTCTATCTTCTTCAGTCCCTTCCGGTTGATGATATCCAGACTGTCGGCTATTTGGGCTTTGGCTATCGAGGTGCTGTCGAATGATATGGAATCGAGCACTGTAGTTCTTATCGGTTTTAATACCTTTATTAAACTGTCTTTTGCCAGTGAATCTTTTTCTGCGTCCGGCGAACGGTCTCTGCGGGCACGGGCTTTGGGGAGTTCTCTCCCTAGTATGGTGCTGTCTTTTTGTGCGGGAGCTACGGGAGCCTGTGCATGCGCACCGGTCCCGGACAGCTGTAACATGCAGAAAAGCAGTGCAGTGATAACCGATTGATGTATTTTTTTGTATCTGATCATTTATTCTTTAGCGTATCGAAGATTTCCATGATACGTTCGAGTTCTTCTTCGTTAGCAAAAGGAATGCTGATTTTTCCTTTTCCTTTGTCGGAACAGGTGAGTTGTACCTTGGTGTTGAAAAAGCCTGAAAGCTGTTGTTTCAGGAGGTTGAACCCTTCGGGCAACTTACCTCGCTTCGGTGTAATTTTCCGTGTCCCGCTTTTTACGGCTTCTCCTTCGCTGAGTGATTTAACAATCTCTTCAACCTTGCGTACGGAATATCCGTGGGTTTGTATTTCTTCGAACAGTTGAACCTGAAGTTTCGGGTCGCCCAATGAGAGCAATGCACGGGCATGCCCCATGTCTATCAGCTTGTTTTGCAACGCCATCTGTATGGGAGCCGGCAATTTGAGAAGGCGAAGGTAATTGGCTATTGTGGTGCGGTTTTTGCCGACGCGTTCGCTCAATCTTTCTTGAGTAAGTTCGTATTGTTCCAGCAGGTGCTGGTAGGCAAGTGCGATTTCTACGGCATTCAGGTCCTCGCGCTGAATGTTTTCGATCAGCGCCATTTCCATCATATTCTCATCATCGGCTGTACGGATGTATGCGGGAATCGTTTTCAGACCGGCTTTTTGCGAAGCCCGGAAGCGGCGTTCACCGGCGATAATCTGGTATTCGTTTTCCGACAGTTTGCGTAAAGTTATCGGCTGTATGATGCCGATTTCTTTGATGGAGTCCGCCAACTCTTGCAATGCGGCGGGGTCGAATTCTCGACGGGGTTGATTGGGATTGACGATGATTTTTGCCAGCTCTATCTCGTTGATGGAAGAAGAACCTTCGGTTTTTACCTCGTCCATAGAGAGCAATGCGTCCAGTCCGCGTCCCAATGCATTTCTTCTTTGTGCTGTCATTTCTTCTTCAATTTTTTATTGTTTGTTCCTGTTGATTAGCTCTTTGGCCAGTGCCAGATGGTTTTTGGCACCGGTGGAGTCTGCATCGTAAAGGATGGTCGGGATTCCGTAGCTGGGAGCTTCACTAAGTTTCACATTCCGTTGGATCACAGTGTTGAACACCAGTTCTTGGAAATGCCGTTTCACCTCATCGTAGATTTGATTGGCCTGCCGCAATCGGGAGTCGTACATCGTCAGTAGAAAGCCTTCGATCTCGAGTGTCGGATTTAATTTCGATTTGATAATCTTGATCGTATTCAGCAGTTTGCTGATTCCTTCCAGTGCGAAATACTCCGCCTGTACGGGGATAATTACCGAATCGGCGGCTGTCAGAGCGTTGATGGTGATCAGGCCCAAAGAAGGCGAACAATCGATCAGAATAAAATCATATTCCTCTTTCAACGGAGTAAGTATCTCTTTCAGTATCTTTTCACGGTTTTCCAGATTGAGCATTTCAATTTCCGCTCCTACTAGATTGATATGTGAGGAGATGACTTTCAAAGATTCGATTTCGGTATCGTGAATGGCGTCTTTTACATCGGCTTTATCTATGAGGCATTCGTAGATAGTACACTCCGACTGCTTGATGTCCACTCCCAATCCGGAAGATGCATTTGCCTGCGGGTCGGCGTCTACTACGAGTACTTTTTTTTCAAGGGTTGCAAGCGAGGCTGCGAGATTGATGGTAGTCGTTGTTTTGCCTACTCCCCCCTTTTGATTGGCCAAAGCTATAATTTTTCCCATATTCTATCATTTTATTGATGGCGAAATAAGCGATAAATCTTCAGAGTGCCTACGAAAAAATAGAAACTTTGTATTTTTTGTTGATAAGTCACCTGTTTTGTTAATAACTGCTTCTTCCGCAAAAGCTGTGAAACTACAGTGAATCTATCTTTTAACTTTTTCTAAGCCCGCAAATATATATATATTTATTGGATTTCTATTGTTTTTTTCAACTCACTTGCAGAACATTAAGATTTCATAGAACACCCTGTTTTTGCAAAGAAAAATATCTATCTTCCTAAACACTTTTTTTAAGTAGTTGCCTTTTGCCCGGTTTCTCTAAAAGAAGGACGAGTCCGATAGCTATGTTATAGATGGGCATGAAGTTAGTTAGCGTTCGAGTGATGACTATACTCGGACAGATAGTTGACTTTCAAGTGAGGGATAAGTCGCCCTTTGTGTGATAACCCGGTATTCGGTTGGCAATGCAAGTTCTTTTTCTTATTTTTGTCCGGCACATATTAAAGATAGGAAAAAAGATATGGAAAATAAACGACCGTTGATTCTGATTTCTAACGATGACGGTATTATGGCAAAAGGATTGAATGAATTGATCCGTTTTTTGCGCCCTTTGGGCGAGATTGTGGTAATGGCGCCCGACAGGCCCCGGTCGGGTAATTCAACTGCGGTCACGTCAACAACACCGGTGCATTATTCTTTGGTGCGGAAGGACGTAGGGCTGTCGATATATAAATGTTCGGGGACTCCTACCGATTGCGTAAAACTGGCGAAGCATCTGGTGCTCGACCGTGAACCTGACTTAATTGTAGGTGGGATTAACCATGGAGATAACTCTGCAACCAACGTGCATTATTCGGGTACAATGGGTGTGGTTATTGAAGGCTGCCTGAATGGTATTCCGTCTATAGGCTTTTCTTTGTGCAGTCATGATATTGACGCTGAATTCGATGCTACTGCACCTTATGTTCGCAAAATTGCGGAAATGGTATTGGAGAAAGGACTTCCGCCTTTGACTTGCCTGAATGTGAATTTCCCTGATACTCCTGACATTAAAGGAGTGAAAATATGCGAACAGTCGAAAGGGCGATGGATACACGAATGGGAGGCTTGTCCGCGGAGAAACGACGCGAACTATTTCTGGCTGACCGGAGAGTTTACCGATCATGAGCCGGAGAATGAGAAAAACGACCATTGGGCGCTGACCAACGGTTACGCTGCCATTACTCCTACTACGGTAGATCTTACGGCATACGATTTTATGGATGAATTACGCGGATATTGCCGCCAAGCCGGAATCTGATGAAGTACTATTTGATTGTCGGTGAGGCCTCGGGCGATTTGCATGCGGCTCATCTGATGGCAGCTTTGAAAAACGTAGATCGGGAGGCGGAATTCCGCTTCTTCGGAGGTGATTTGATGGCAGCCGAAGGTGGTACGATGGTAAAGCATTATAAAGAAATGGCATACATGGGATTCATTCCCGTGTTGCTTCATCTGCCGGCTATCTTTGCAAACATGAGACAGTGCAAAGAGGACATCGTAGCTTGGCAGCCCGATGTCGTGATTCTGGTCGATTATCCGGGTTTCAATCTCAATATCGCCAAGTTTGTTCGTGCCAAAACCCGGATTCCGGTTTATTATTATATCTCTCCGAAAATATGGGCTTGGAAGGAGTATCGCATTAAAAACATCAAGCGCGATGTGGACGAGCTTTTTTCCATCCTCCCTTTCGAAGAGGAATTCTTTCGGGAGAAGCATCAATATCCCATTCATTATGTAGGAAACCCGACGGTCGATGAAGTGTCCGCTTACCGGCGTGAGAATCCGAAGGATATGAATGCTTTCATCTCTGAGAACGGACTGGAGGAGAAACCTGTGATCGCCTTGCTGGCGGGAAGCCGTAGGCAGGAGATTAAAGATAATCTTCCGGATATGTTGAAAGCTGCGTCCGCTTTCCCCGATTGTCAGGTGATTTTGGCTGGAGCACCAGGCATATCCCCGGATTATTATGCCCGATACATCGGTAAGGCAAAAGTAAAAGTTGTGTTCGGTCAAACTTATCGGTTGCTTCATCATGCCGAAGCGGCTCTCGTTACTTCGGGAACCGCCACATTGGAAGCCGCTTTGTTTCGTGTTCCGCAGGCTGTTTGCTATCATACTCCCATCGGTAAGGTTATTTCCTTCTTGCGTAGGTATATATTGAAAGTAAAGTTTATTTCGTTGGTCAATCTCATCGCCGGACATGAGGTTGTTAAAGAGCTTGTGGCCGACAGCATGACTGTGGAAAATATGCGAAATGAGCTTCATTTTCTTCTGAAAGATAGTGTGTATAGAGAGCGTATGTTTGCCGGATACGAATATATGTCTCAGCGGTTGGGGCCTCCCGGAGCGCCTCAAAATGCAGCTCGTGTCATGTCGGACTTGCTGAAAAAGTAACTTATTTTTTTGAATAATATATTAGCCGGTGCAGTAAATGACCGGCTTTTTTATTTATAAAGCAGAAGAGTATAAGAAGACTATAAAAGAAAGGAGTATAGATATGAAAAGGATGAAATTTATTTTGGGAATGTTACTGCTTGTGCTGACACCGGTATGGCAGTCGTGCGATGACGACGACGGATATTCTTTGGGAGATATTGGTGCGGATTGGGCAACCGTGAAGACCACCGGCGGTGGTGGTTATTATTTGGAAGGAGACAGCTGGGGTATTATTTATCCGGTAGCTACTTCCATACCATGGTATAGACCGGTAAATGGACAACGGGTAATCTCTTTCTTTAATCCGCTGGGTGATATGAAAGATAAAAAAGGCGTTCAAGTAAAAATGGAAGGAATTTACGAACTGCTTACTAAAGGAGTAGAAGAACTGACTGAAGAAAACGAAGAAGCTTTCGGCGATGACCCGATTGCTATTATCAAAGGTGGTATATGGCTTGGAGGCAAGCATTTGAATCTTGTTTTCATTCAAGATCTGCCCAGTAAAAAGAAACATCGCATCAGCCTTGTGCAGGATAAAAAAGTAGCAGAGCCCTCAGAAGACGGGTACATTCATCTGCAGTTGCGTTACAATACTTATGAGGATGTGACAAATCTTCAAGGGCGGGGAAGGGTGTCTTTTAGTCTGAAAGATTTTTATCCTGAGAATGAGTTAGCAGCTGAAAAACTGAAAGGATTTAAAGTACTCGTTAATCTGAAAACAAGTGGAAAAAAGGAAATAGTTCTTGATATTAAACATGATGCTGAAATGCCTAAGGAGGAGAAAGAGGGACATACCGCTTCTATGTTAGAGTAGGCTTTCTTAAAAAATCACCATTATTATTAATGAAAAATAACGGTGAGTTTAAAAACAGCTCCGGCACATTCTTATTTTTTGCATTTTTACGACCAGGTCAACGCATAGAGATATACGACTGCCGCCGGTATGGCCATCAACGCGCTGTCGAATCGGTCGAGCATTCCGCCATGCCCCGGAAGAATTGTGCCGGAATCTTTGATTTGGAGTTGGCGTTTGAGTAATGATTCTGTTAAGTCGCCCCACGTGCCGAATACAACAACGATAAGGGCTAACCCTATCCATTCCAAAGTTGAAATAAACGGGAAGAAATGAGCGGGAACAAAAGAGGATGCTATTGCGAGTATTCCTCCCCCTATCGAACCCTCCCACGACTTTTTCGGCGAGATGCGTTCGAATAGCCTGTGTTTTCCGATAAGCGATCCCACGCAATAGGCACCAGTATCACTCAGCCAAAGAAAGATAAAAACGGAAAGAGGTAAAATTGGGTTATAACTCACTGTATCATATTCCGCATCGTTGTGGAATGCCAATACATTCAGTAGAGCGAAAGGCAAACCGATATAAAGTTGGCTGAACATTGCGTACGCCCAATTGAGCACCGGATTCTTTTTTTTCAGATACAACTCGCTAATCATTATATACAGCAACAGGATTATATAAGGAATAAAAATCTTAGAATCGACCGCATTGATGCAGAATCCCATTACTGCCAGAAAAAGATAAGCTCCTCCCAACATGGCAATAGTTTTATTCATGCTTACTTCCCCTGTCCGGTTTATGATTTGTCCGAACTCATAGATACTTAGTGCGCTGATTACTGCGAAAAGTATTCCGAAACTGATCGGTGCGTAAAGAATCGATCCGACCAGAATGGCTACAAAAAGTATTCCGGTAGTAGCCCGTTTAATGAAATTACTGTTCAAAACTTCCTGTTTTTTAGGGTTATTGTGATTCGGTTGTCTTCTCTTCTTCAGAGCTCTCTTCTTTTTTATCTTGCAGCTCTTTCTCTTTCAGTTGTTCAGCCAGTTTCCTCTCTGCTTTGGCAGCTTCCTGACTGGCTTTCGCAGCCATGATTTCTTCGGAGCGTGAAGCCCATGGTCGTTTACCGAATATACGTTCCACATCTTCCGCGAAAATAACTTCCTTGTCAATCAATATTTGAGTAAGCTCATTATGCCCTTCTTTATGTTCGGAGAGAATTTTCTTGGCTCTTTCGTACTGCTCGTTAACCATTCTCTTGACTTCTTCGTCAATGAGTTCTGCGGTTTTTTCACTGTAAGGACGATTGAAAGAATACTCTTCATTGGTATAATAGCATAAGTTAGGCAATCGCTCGCTCATGCCGAGGTAGGCAATCATGCCGTACGCTTGTTTGGTTACCCGTTCCAAGTCGTTCATTGCGCCTGTCGATATCCGTCCGATAAACAAGTCTTCAGCAGCACGTCCTCCCAAAGTGGCGCACATTTCGTCGAGCATCTGTTCTTTCGTTGTGATCTGACGTTCTTCCGGCAGATACCAGGCGGCTCCTAATGCACGCCCTCGGGGCACGATTGTCACCTTAATCAAGGGATTGGCATATTCGAGCAGCCAGGAAATTGTGGCGTGCCCGGCTTCGTGTAGGGCGATGGAACGCCGCTCTGCCTCAGTCGTTATTTTGGTTTTCTTCTCCAGACCGCCGATAATACGGTCTACCGCATCCAGAAAGTCTTGTTTGCCTACGAATTTCTTTCCATGGCGCGCAGCAATCAAAGCTGCTTCGTTACAGACGTTGGCAATGTCGGCACCCGAGAACCCCGGTGTTTGACGTGCCAACAAGTCCACATCCACGGTATCGTCTATCTTGATAGGGCGTAAATGTACTCCGAATACTTCTTTACGCTCATTCAGGTCAGGCAAGTCCACATGTATCTGTCGGTCGAACCGGCCTGCGCGGAGCAATGCCTTGTCCAAAACATCTACACGGTTAGTTGCGGCAAGGATAATGACGCCTGTGTTGGATCCGAAACCATCCATTTCTGTGAGCAACTGATTTAGTGTGTTTTCGCGTTCGTCGTTTCCTCCCATTGCCGGGTTTTTACCACGTGCGCGTCCTACGGCGTCAATCTCGTCGATAAACACAATACACGGAGCTTTTTCTTTGGCTTGTTTAAACAAGTCGCGCACACGTGAAGCACCCACGCCTACGAACATTTCTACAAAGTCCGATCCTGCGAGAGAAAAGAATGGTACATTTGCTTCTCCGGCCACGGCTTTTGCAAGCAAAGTCTTACCTGTTCCCGGAGGGCCTACCAATAGAGCTCCTTTAGGAATCTTACCTCCCAATTCGGTATATTTTTGAGGTTGTTTCAAGAATTCTACGATTTCTTCCACCTCTTGTTTGGCTTCTGCCAATCCCGCCACATCTTTAAATGTGACTTTTATGGAGCCTCCTTTTTCAAAGAGTTGCGCTTTCGATTTACCGACGTTGAACACTCCGCCGGCCCCACCGCTTCCTCCTCCGCTCATACGTCGCATAAAGAATACCCATAAGGCGATGAGCAAAACCAGCGGAAGTATCTGTACAAGGATGGCAGGGAATAAATCCGACTTGGGTAAGTATTCTGATGAACCGTCGAAATGTCCGGCTTCTTTTTCCGCTAGCAGAAAGTCCTCCAGTTTGTCGGTTGACGGCGCTCTACTTGTAATCATCGGATTGCGGCCTACTCTGTTCGAGTCGTTGCCGAATACGGCACCTACTGCGCTTGGTTTGATGTAGGCTTCGATTGATTTGTCTTCATAGCCCAACACCTTGCTGATGTAGCCACTCGATATGTATTTTTGCAGTTCGCTGTACGAAACATATTTGCTACCTCCACTTCCTGAATTGCTTCCCCACCACAATGCCAAAAGCATCAAGGCAATAATCATATACATCCAGTTCAAATTGAACTTAGGCATATTTACTTTGTTGTTGGGTCTTTTTTTATTATTTGTATTATTATCCATAATGATACTTTAATCTATATTGGGTATTGTAGTGAGTTTGGCATCTGCCCAAAGGTTTTCGAGGTTGTAAAAGACTCTTGTTTCCGGAAGAAAAACATGTACCAGTACATCTGCATAATCCATGGCCACCCATTCGGCATTCCGTAGCCCATCGATGGAGAAAGGCTTGATTTTTGCTCCTTTTCGAGCGAATTCTTTAATGGAGTCTACAATGGCGTCCACTTGGCTGGGAGAATTCCCTTCGCAAATGATGAAATAACTGCAAATAGGGTCTTCTATATGGCTTAAATCGGCTATAACGATGTTCTTACCTCTTTTTTCTTGAATTCCTTCTGTTATTTTTTCAATTAAAACTTGGGTTTCGTTCATTCTTTCAATTTGAAATTAGTGATTATGTATGTCTTATAACAAATAATGCTTATCCTTTGTTTCTGTTTGAGAAACGTATATTGGCGGCAAATATACGGTGATTTATTGGATACAAGAAAGTTATCTCTCGATTTTTGTGTTTTTTAGTGATGTGCTTTTATATCTCTCAAAGGATTTGCTATGATTTTTGCAAAAAAAAGCTCCGAAAGAGTTTGATTTTGCAAAATATTTGTATCTTTGCACCCGCAAACCTGATTATTGGGCTATGGTGTAATGGTAACACTACAGATTCTGGTCCTGTCATTCCTGGTTCGAGTCCAGGTAGCCCAACAAAAAAACCGCGGAGATTCTCGAAATCTCTGCGGTTTTTTTGTTTTCTTCTCCTTTTTTTAAGCCAGCGAAAGAATGAGCATTTGCGCTGTCAACACCCGCAGGAACATGGTAAGCGGGTAGACAGTAGCATAGCCCACTGCAGGGGCATCGGTCGATGTAAGGTCGTTCGAATAAGAGAGAGCAGGTGGGTCAGTGGTGGCTCCGGCAAGTACGCCGATCAGCGTGAAGTAGTTCAGCTTAAAGTAGTATCTTCCCACTAATCCTGCAATCAGCAGCGGTAAGATGGTAATGATGACTCCATACCCTATCCATGTATATCCTCCCTCGTTAATAATGGTTTCCACAAATCCCTTTCCGGCTCCCAAGCCTACACAGGCAAGAAAAATCGAAATACCAATTTCGCGCAACATGAGATTGGCGCTCATGGTGGTATAGGTGATTAACTTATATTTCGGACCGAAGCGGCTGATTAGAATCGAGACGATGAGCGGTCCGCCTGCCAGCCCTAACTTCATCGGCTGCGGAATACCGGGGAAGGTAAACGGAATACTTCCGAGGATACATCCCAAAGCAATACCAATGAATATAGGAATCAGGTTCGGATGGTTCAGACGTTTCAGAGAGTTACCGAGCACTTTTTCCGTATGGCTGACGGCAAGTTCCGTTCCGACGATAGTTACGCGGTCTCCCATTTGTAACTGTAATTGAGGAGTGGCTACCAAGTCTACACCCGATCGGTTGACCCGGGTGATGCTGGCGCCGAAATTATTACGAATCTTTAGTTGAGCCAGAGTTTTACCGTTCAGTTCCGGTTTGGTGATCAGGATGCGACGAGAAATCAGTTCTTTATTCAGTTTTCCCCATTCCATCGTAACCTCCTTTCCGAAGAAAACAATGATTGCCTCAATGTCCACAGGAGTGGAGATGATCAGTATTTTATCCCCGACGTGCAGCGTCGTATCCGAGTTCACTAATTCTGTTTCCCCTCCTTCACGGTATTTGATGCGGGAAATGACAAATTTCCGGTTCAGCAATGGGTGAAGTTCTTTTACACTCAGTCCGTTTACGGCTTCATTGCGTATTTCGATAGAAATAGGATGTACGGTCAGTTCCTGTTGTTGCCCCAATCCTTCTTCGGCTTGTTTTTCTTCTTTTTCGGTATTTATACGCATGAAATATTTCAGTGCAATAAGCGATAAGATGATGCCTACTACACCCAGCGGATAACTCACGGCATACCCCAACGCGATTTCCGGCGCATCTATACCGCTCAGGTCGCTATAAGCTTGTTGGGCAGCACCCAGGCCGGGTGTATTGGTTACGGCTCCTGATAAGATTCCCACCATGGTGGTAATAGGCAGCCCGGTTATGAAATGTAAGGCAACCGTAATTCCTACTCCCAGCACGACAACGATGATGGCAAGCATGTTGAGCGTTAAACCGCCTTTTTTGAAGGCTGAGAAGAAACCGGGACCGACTTGCAGACCGATGGAGTAAACAAAAAGAATCAGTCCGAACTCTTTCATGAAGTGGAGGAGATGCTCGTCCAGATTCATATTGAGGTGTCCGAAAAGGATACCGACAAACAATATCCAAGTGGCTCCCAAAGAGACTCCCCATACTTTGATTTTTCCTAACATGATGCCGAACGCAATCACAAGCGATAAGATTAAAACGGAGTGGGCTACTCCGCCACCCCATAAGTTGGGGTACCCTTCGAATAAATGTCTAAGAACTTCCATTGTGCTTTTTCTCTTTTTAAGTCACACATTGATATATAATGTCGCGACACCGTAATATAATACACATGCTTGCCGGCGATTGTTCATGTCGGTCGTGCAGGTTTGATTCGTATTGCCGCAGACGATTCTTTACTTTGGCCGTTTCCCTATCCCACGAGTGAAAACAGTCTTTGAGCATGAAATGGCAGGTCTTCTGACTGACTCCCTTCCTGAAGCCTTCCCGGCAGTGTTTCTATAATCTGCCAGTGGCGAAAAGTCTTTATCGGGAAGTTGGCTGGAGCTTCACAGCAGCGGGACTGTCCGGGATTTTCACCCGATTCCCTTTTAATCCGAACAATCGATACGACTGTTCGGAACCAGTTCGTTTGCAAAGGTAATGCAAAATAATAGATAAACCAACTGCTTTGAGCTGCAATTGTTTTATAAGTTGCTTTTAAGCAGGCTTAATGAACTTCCTAATTATCGGGTTAGTTCGAAAACTATATCATTTGTAGATAAAGTTACGGAATTTTCCTGTTTGACTCACGGTTCCCGCAGGTCTTTTGTCTGTTATTAGAAAAGATGCTATAAAGTCATATGCGACACGTTCGACAGACGAATAAATTGTTTAAGAAAAGGAACTCTTCTTTGCAGCTTTTTCCGTTAATTTTTTATGTTTTTCCGAAAAGATTCCGTATGTTTGTTTCGTAACTATGTGAAACAAATAGATGACAGGACGATGAACGATCATTATATCATTAATGTCGGTCGCCAATTGGGGAGCGGTGGGAGAGAGATCGGCGAGAAACTGGCTGCTCGCTTGGGAATAGGATTCTACGATAAAGAGTTGATAAATCTGGCTTCTCAAGAAAGCGGATTGTGCAAAGAGTTTTTTGAGAAAGCCGACGAAACAGCTTCTCAGGGAATTATCGGCGGTGTGCTTGGCATGCGGTTCCCATTTCTTAACGAAGTGGCGTTGCCTGCAACGAATTGTCTGAGCAACGATGCTTTGTTTAAAGTTCAAAGCGATGTGATCAGAGATCTGGCAGCGAAAAAATCTTGCTTGTTTGTAGGGCGTTGTGCCGATTATATTTTAAGAGAGCATAGCCGTTGTGTCAATCTTTTCGTTTCGGCCCCTATGCAGAAACGCGTGGAGCGCCTTTGCCGCATGCACGGAATAGACGAAGAAAGGGCTGAAGAGATGATTGAAAAATCAGACAAAAAACGTTCGGAGTACTACAATTATTATAGCTATAACGTTTGGGGAGCGGCGTCGACCTATCACTTATGTATCGATTCTTCTTCTTTGGGCATTGAGGGGACGGTGGATTTTCTCAAAGATTTCGTGATAAAGAAGTTGAAACTTGCGACCGATGATCTTTAAGCATTGTATAGAATCAGGTTTCGGCATGCGGAAAATCAATGTTCTTGGTGCTTATTGCTTGCGTAAGTCTGCGTTTTGATGACAGGACGTTCGTTATATTATTCAGTCCGTTTTTCCTATCCGACAGAATGTTACTTGCGGATGCGATTTTTCCCTAAAAAAGAATATCGTTCGAACTAATTAATTATATTTGCAAGTCTAATAGTAGACATTTAGGAAGAACAAAGGATAGAACTAATAAAAAACAATACTAACTTGTTTTAATTTTAAATAAACTATGGCAGACAAAAAAGAAAAACTCTTCTCGGACTTTCCTTCCGTTTCTACCGAAAAGTGGATGGAAAAAGTAGTGGCCGACTTGAAAGGCGCTGATTTTGAGAAGAAGCTCGTTTGGAAAACGAACGAAGGATTTAAAGTAAAACCTTTCTACCGGATGGAAGATTTGGAAGGTTTGAAAACAAGCGAAGCTCTTCCCGGAGAGTTTCCGTATCTGAGAGGGACAAAGAAGAACAACAATGAATGGCTGGTTCGTCAGGAGATTAGGGTGGAATCTCCAAAGGAAGCCAACGCCAAGGCGTTGGATATCTTGAATAAGGGTATCGATTCGCTTTCTTTTCACCTGAAAGCGAAAGAGTTGAATGCAGAATACATTGAAACACTGCTGAAAGATATTCAGCCCGAATGCGTGGAATTGAATTTTTCTACCTGTCAGGGGCATATGGTGGAATTGGCCGAGTTGCTGGTCGCTTACTTCCGCCGGAAAGATTATGATTTGACGAAGTTGAAAGGCTCTGTCAATTACGATTTCTTCAACAAAATGTTGACTCGCGGCAAAGAAAAAGGAGACATGGTGCAATCTGCAAAAGCTTTGATGGAAGCCATACAGCCTCTTCCTTTCTATCGGGTGCTGAATGTGAATGCCTTGTCGCTCAATAATGCGGGGGCATACATTTCTCAGGAATTGGGTTATGCGCTGGCTTGGGGAAACGAATATATGAATCAGCTGACCGAAGCCGGTCTTCTTGCCGCTGCGGTAGCCAAAAAGATCAAATTCAATTTCGGCATCAGTTCCAATTACTTCCTTGAAATTGCTAAATTCCGTGCAGCACGAATGTTGTGGGCGAATATTGTTTCGGCTTATCATCCCGAATGTCTGCGCGACTGTGAAAACAAGTCGCCTGATGGCGAATGCCGTTGCGCCTCGAAGATGGCAATTCATGCCGAAACATCTACTTTCAACCTGACGTTATTTGACGCGCATGTGAATTTGCTCCGCACGCAAACTGAAGCGATGAGCGCGGCGTTGGGCGGTGTGGACTCGATGACGGTGGTTCCGTTCGATAAAACCTACGCTACTCCGGACGAGTTCTCCGAGCGTTTGGCACGCAATCAGCAGCTTCTGCTGAAAGAAGAATCTCATTTCGACAAAGTGATCGACCCGGCTGCGGGTTCTTATTATATCGAAAACCTGACAGTGTCCATTGCAAAGCAGGCATGGGATTTGTTCCTTGCGGTCGAAGAAGCCGGAGGTTTCTATGCGGCATTGAAAGCTGGTACAGTTCAGGCGGCTGTGAACGAAAGCAATAAAGCCCGTCATAAAGCGGTGGCCCAGCGTCGAGAGATTTTGTTGGGAACCAATCAGTTCCCCAACTTCAACGAAAAGGCCGGAGAGAAGCGTCCGGTAGAGTCCAAATCTTGTTGCGGCGGGAAAGAAACATGCGAAAAAGATGTTGCCACACTTGTATTCGACCGTGCAGCCAGCGAATTTGAAGCGCTGCGTCTCGAAACCGAAATGTCGGGCAAACGTCCGAAGGCATTTATGCTTACCATCGGCAATCTGGCAATGAGACAGGCTCGTGCGCAATATTCATGCAACTTCCTTGCTTGTGCCGGTTACGAGGTAGTCGACAATCTTGGCTTCGAAACGGTGGAAGCGGGTGTAGAAGCTGCCATGGCAGCCAAAGCGGATATCGTGGTGATATGCTCCAGCGATGATGAATATGCGGAATACGCCATTCCTGCTTTCAAAGCATTGAACGGACGTGCCATGTTTATCGTGGCCGGTAATCCGGAATGTGCGGAAACGTTGAAAGCCGTCGGAATAGAGCATTTCATTCACGTACGCGTCAATGTGCTGGATACTTTGAAAGAGTTTAACGCCAAATTGCTGGGCTAACTAAAAACGACAACAAGATGAGAAAAGATTTTAAAAACATCGATATATATGCCGCATTTCAGCCGGCTAACGGGGCTGAATGGCAAAAGGCGAACGGTATTTCCGCAGATTGGAAAACACCCGAACACATTGAAGTGAAGCCTGTTTACACAAAAGAAGATTTGGAAGGCATGGAGCATCTGGACTATGCTGCCGGTATTCCTCCTTATCTTCGCGGTCCGTATTCTGTAATGTACACGCTTCGTCCCTGGACCATCCGCCAGTATGCCGGATTTTCTACGGCCGAAGAGTCGAACGCTTTCTATCGCCGTAATTTGGCTTCCGGACAGAAAGGTCTGTCGGTAGCTTTCGACCTGGCTACTCACCGCGGATACGACCCCGACCACGAACGTGTGGTGGGCGACGTGGGTAAAGCCGGCGTGTCTATCTGTTCGTTGGAGAATATGAAAGTTTTGTTCGACGGTATCCCTTTGAGCAAGATGTCCGTGTCTATGACAATGAACGGAGCCGTGCTTCCGGTAATGGCTTTCTACATCAACGCCGGTCTGGAACAAGGCGCTAAGCTCGAAGAAATGGCGGGCACGATTCAGAACGATATTCTGAAAGAGTTCATGGTTCGTAACACCTATATCTATCCGCCTGCATTCTCGATGAAGATTATTTCGGATATATTCGAATATACATCGCAGAAGATGCCTAAGTTCAATTCGATCTCTATCTCCGGTTATCACATGCAGGAGGCGGGAGCTACGGCGGATATCGAGCTGGCTTATACGTTGTCCGACGGGCTTGAATATCTCCGTGCCGGTACGGCCGCAGGTATCGACATCGACGCGTTCGCGCCTCGTTTGTCTTTCTTCTGGGCCATCGGAACCAACCACTTTATGGAAATAGCCAAGATGCGTGCCGCGCGTATGTTGTGGGCGAAGATTGTGAAGCAGTTCAATCCGAAGAACCCCAAATCGCTGGCGTTGCGTACACACTCGCAGACTTCGGGTTGGTCGCTCACCGAGCAGGATCCGTTCAACAACGTAGGCCGTACCTGTATCGAGGCGATGGCTGCCGCTTTGGGGCATACGCAATCTTTGCACACGAATGCGCTGGATGAAGCCATTGCCCTGCCGACAGACTTCTCCGCACGTATCGCCCGTAATACGCAGATTTATATTCAGGAAGAAACGTATGTCTGCAAGAATGTCGATCCTTGGGGAGGTTCTTACTATGTAGAAGCTCTGACCAACGAACTGGCGCATAAAGCCTGGGAGCATATTCAGGAAATCGAGAAGCTGGGCGGTATGGCGAAAGCCATCGAAACCGGTCTGCCGAAGATGCGTATCGAAGAAGCGGCCGCACGCACGCAGGCACGTATCGATAGCGGCTCGCAAACCATTGTCGGTGTGAACAAATATCGCCTGGAGAAAGAAGCTCCGATCGATATTCTTGAGGTGGACAATACGGCCGTTCGTAAGGAACAGATCGAGAACTTGAAACGTCTGAAAGAAGGACGTAATCAAGCCGAAGTGGATAAGGCGCTGGCGGCTATAACCGAATGTGTCAAGACGGGCAAGGGCAACTTGCTGGAGTTGGCGGTTGAGGCGGCTCATGTGCGCGCTACGCTGGGAGAAATATCTTCGGCTTGCGAGGATGTTGTAGGACGTTATAAAGCAATAATCAGAACAATATCAGGTGTGTATTCTTCAGAAAGTAAAAACGACGGCGATTTCAAGCGCGCGTGCGAACTGACCGAGAAGTTTGCCAAGAAAGAGGGGCGTCAGCCTCGTATCATGATTGCCAAAATGGGGCAGGACGGCCACGACCGTGGCGCGAAAGTTGTAGCAACCGGTTATGCCGACTGTGGTTTCGACGTGGATATGGGACCGTTGTTCCAGACTCCGGCGGAGGCTGCACGCGAAGCGGTGGAGAACGACGTGCACGTGGTCGGCGTTTCTTCGTTGGCTGCCGGACATAAGACACTGGTTCCGCAGATTATCGAAGAGTTGAAGAAGCTGGGACGCGAAGACATCGTTGTCATTGCTGGTGGTGTAATCCCTGCACAGGATTATGATTTCCTGTACAAAGCCGGTGTGGCTGCCATCTTCGGACCCGGTACTCCGGTGGCTAAAGCAGCCTGCCAGATTCTGGAGATTCTAATGGACGAATAAAAGCATCTATGGGAGAGGGATTCGGATTTTGAACGGCTTGTAGTTTGAAATCCGGAACCTTTATGAAGATTAAAAGAGGATACGTTAAGACTAAAACTACCCTCGAAAAGTTATAAACGATAACTGAAAAATGTAAAAAGAGTCGTATCAAGCTCTACTTCGAGTGAGGATACGGCTCTTTTTTTATTTCTGTCCGGCGAACACAGAGCGAATGGGAAACTATGGGGTACGATTTCGGGAAGAGAAAGTTTTTGCCAGATTTTTTTCGTGTTTGTCCGAATCCTGTTTTTCAGGCGGACAAAAAACAAGCGGAGAACTTTTTGCGGACATGGGGGTGCGAGTTCCTATTTTTTGGTGCTTCATGCCGCCGGACTGAAATAATCTTGTACCTTTGCAACCGACAGTCAGCAGTAAAAACAGAAAGGAAGATGATAGTTTGCATAGCCGAAAAGCCCTCTGTGGCGCGTGATATAGCCGAAGTGCTCGGCGCCCGCGACCGAAAGGAAGGATATATCGAAGGAAACGGATACCGGGTGACTTGGACGTTCGGTCATCTCTGTACGCTTAAAGAGCCGCACGAATATACGCCGGCATGGAAGTCGTGGAACTTGGGCAGCCTGCCGATGATTCCGCCCCGTTTCGGTATCAAGCTTATCAGCAACCCCACTTACGAGAAGCAGTTCCGCATCATCGAGAGCCTGATGCAACAGGCCGACGAGATAATCAATTGCGGCGATGCCGGGCAAGAGGGAGAGTTGATTCAGCGTTGGGTGATGCAAAAGGCGGGCGCGCGCTGTCCGGTGAAGCGCCTGTGGATTTCTTCACTTACCGAAGAGGCAATCCGCGAAGGATTTGCCAAACTGAAAGACCAGAACGAGTTTCAGTCTTTGTACGAGGCGGGGCTTTCAAGAGCGGTGGGCGACTGGCTGCTGGGGATGAACGCTACGAGGCTTTACACCGTGAAGTACGGGCAGAACAGGCAGGTACTTTCCATCGGAAGGGTACAGACGCCTACGCTCGCACTCATCGTGAACAGGCAATTGGAAATCGAAAACTTCCGCCCCAAGCAATATTGGGAGTTGAAGACGACGTACCGCGACACGGTCTTTTCGGCTTTGATACGGAAGAGCGACGAGGAGATAGCGGCAGAGGAAGAGAAAAATGGTGGAAAGAAGAAGACCGACAATCCCGGTATCGACCCTATCGCCGGCCGTGAGGAAGGCGAAGCATTGGTGGAACGTATCAAGGAATTGCCTTTTACGGTGACCGGCATCAGTAAGAAAGACGGAAAAGAGTATCCTCCGCGTTTGTTCGACCTGACTTCCCTTCAGGTGGAGTGCAATAAAAAGTTCGCTTATTCGGCGGACGAGACATTGAAACTCATCCAGTCGCTTTATGAAAAGAAGGTGGCTACGTATCCGCGTGTGGATACCACGTTTCTGAGCGATGACATCTATCCGAAATGTCCCGCCATCCTGAAAGGCCTGCGCGACTATGAGACGCTGACGGCGCCGCTGGCGGGAGGGAAGCTCCCGAAGTCGAAAAAGGTGTTCGACAATTCGAAGGTGACCGATCACCACGCCATCATTCCCACCGGAGTGCATCCGCAGAATCTGACGGATATGGAGCGCAGGGTGTTCGACCTGATAGCCCGCCGGTTTATCGCCGTGTTTTATCCGGATTGCAAGGTTTCTACCACCACCGTGATGGGAAAGGTGGAAGAAATAGAATTCAAGGTGACGGGAAAACAAGTATTGGATCCCGGATGGAAGGTCGTTTTTTCGAACGGGCAGGGAGAATCCGGGCAAGGAGCAGGGCACGGACGGGTAGAGTCCGGACAAAACGCAGGGCATGAGCAAGCGGATACGGAGCAAGACGGGGGACAGGAAGAGGAACGCAGCCTGCCTCGCTTCGTGAAAGGGGAGAGCGGCCCTCATCTGCCCGATTTGAATGAGAAATGGACACAGCCGCCGAGACCGTACACGGAAGCTACTCTGCTCCGGGCGATGGAAACGGCGGGTAAACTGGTGGATAACGACGAGTTGCGCGATGCGTTGAAAGAGAACGGAATCGGTCGTCCTTCCACGCGTGCCGCCATCATCGAAACGCTGTTCAAGCGGAATTATATCCGCAAAGAACGGAAAAACCTCATCGCCACACCCACAGGGGTGGAGCTGATACAACTTATTCGCGAAGAGCTGTTGAAGTCGGCGGAACTGACCGGTATCTGGGAGAAAAAACTGCGTGAGATCGAGAAGAAGACATACGATGCCCGCCAGTTCTTGGAAGAACTCAAGCAGATGGTTTCGGAGATCGTCATGAGTGTATTGTCGGATAATACGAATCGCCGGATCACGATTCAAGAGGCTGCCGCTCATGCAACAGACAAGAGTGCGGAAACAACCAAGAAACGGGAACGGAAATCGACGCCCTTAGGGGAGAAGAAAAGAGAAACAAAAGGCAAAACTGTAAGAAAAAAAACAGCAGCTCCCAACGTAACGGTTTCGAAAGCAACAACTGAACAAGTCGTTGTTCCCGACGTGCATAATCCGGAAGCGACAGCTAAACAAGTGGTAGTTCCTGATGCGCTGAATCCGAAAGCAACAACTGAACAAGTATTGACTCCCAACGTGACAGCTTCGGGAACGACAACTGAACAAGCAAACGCTTCCGGTGTACTGAATGCGGAAGCGGCCGATGAGTGGGTAGGTACTCCCTGTCCGCAATGCGGCAAAGGAACCCTTATCAAAGGAAAAGCAGCCTATGGCTGCTCCGAGTGGAGGAACGGCTGTACGTATCGCAAGCCGTTCTCCTAAAGTTTGTTGTTTACCGGTAGTGGAAATGAGACGTGAAACGATGTCGTCCATTCCTAAGATACGGTCGGTTTGTTGTTTATCGGTAGTGTAAATGAAACCGTACCCAGATTCTTCATCGATGCGGGCGTTCCATCTTTATTGTTTATCGATAGTGTAAATGAAACTCTATCACGGCTTCAATTCCTTTGCGGAAAATATCCAGTGAGAAGTTCTCGTTCGGCGAATGGATGGCGTCCGATTCGAGACCGAATCCCATCAGTACGGTTTTGATGCCCAGCACCTGCTCGAACGTAGAGATGATGGGAATACTTCCTCCGCGTCTCACAGCCAGCGGCTTTTTGCCGAAAGCAATCTCGAATCCTTTTTCTGCCGCCTGATAAGCCGGGAGCGAGATGGGGCAGACGTAGCCTTGTCCGCCGTGCATCGGGGTAACTTTCACCTGCACGCTTTCGGGGGCGATGCTGAGAATATAGTCGGCAAACATACGGGAGATTTTGTGATGGTCTTGATGCGGAACCAGACGACAAGAGACTTTGGCGTACGCTTTCGAGGGGAGCACCGTCTTGGAGCCTTCGCCCGTATAGCCTCCCCATATGCCGCAAACGTCGAACGAGGGGCGGCAACTGTTTCGTTCGAGCGTGCTGTATCCTTTTTCACCGGAAAGGGCCTTTACGCCGATGGATTCTTTGTATTTCCTTTCGTCGAAAGGAATGCGGGCAATCATCTCCCTTTCCGCTTGCGGCACTTCTTCTACTTCATCGTAAAAGCCGGGCACGGTGATTCGTCCGTCGTCGTCTTTCACCTTGCTGATGATTTCACAGAGCACGTTGATGGGATTGGCTACCGCTCCGCCGAAATGTCCGGAATGAAGGTCGCGGTTCGGACCGGTGACCTCTATCTCCCAATAAGCCAATCCGCGTAGTCCCGTAGTAAGCGACGGGAGGTCGGCTCCCAGCATGCTGGTGTCCGAAACCAGAATAACGTCGGCTTTCAGCAGCTCCTTGTGCTCTTCGCAGAATGCTTCGAGGCTCGGAGACCCGATTTCCTCTTCTCCTTCGAAGATGAACTTTACATTGTTCTTCAGCAAGTTGTTTTTTACGAGATATTCGAAAGCTTTTACCTGAATGAACGACTGTCCTTTATCATCGTCCGCCCCGCGCGCCCAAATGTATCCGTCTCTTATTTCCGGTTCGAAAGGACGGCTTTTCCACAAATCCAGAGGCTCGGCGGGCATAACGTCGTAATGCGCGTACACCAGCACGGTCTTCGCTTGCGGGTCTACCATCTTTTGCCCGAATACGATCGGATTGCCTTTCGACGGCATTACCGTCGCTTCGTCGGCTCCTGCCTCGAGCAATAACTCTTGCCAGCGTTGCGCGCATGCCAGCATATCGTTGTGATGTTCGGGCAAGGCGCTGATGCTGGGAATACGGATAAGGCTGAATAGATCTTCGATGAATCGGGGTTCGTTTGCTGCGATGTATTTCTGAATTTCGTTCATTTTCATTGATTGTTTTATAGAGAGCCGGCGGGAGAGAACTTATGGAGCCGACTTCCCGACTGCTTTCCCGTTGTTTATAATTGCGTCGTTTTGTCTAACAGATAATAGTCGAGTATGGTAATGGCCGCCATTGCTTCCACAATGGGCACGGCTCTTGGCAGCACGCATGCGTCGTGTCGTCCGCGCGCTTTCAGGGTAGTGTCCACTCCGTCTATGTTGACCGTCTCCTGCTCCATTAATATGGTGGCTATCGGCTTGAATACCACGCGGAAATAGATGTCTTCGCCGTTGCTGATGCCTCCCTGTATGCCGCCGGAATTGTTGGTATGCGTTTCAATTCGTCCCTTATTGTTGTAAAACACGTCGTTCTGTTCGGAACCTTTCATCTTGATTCCTTTGAATCCGATGCCGTATTCGAACGCTTTGGCGGCGTTGATGCTCAGCATTCCATTGGCCAAAGCGGCCTGAAGTTTTCCGAAAACCGGTTGCCCCAATCCGATGGGACATCCTTTGATGACGCACGTCAGCGTACCGCCGATAGTGTCTCCCTCACCTTTCACCTTATAGATAAGATCGGCCATTTCTTTGGCTTTTACCGGATCGGGGCAGCGTACGTCGTTAGTTTCGATGAGGTCGAGGTCATAGTCCGAATAGCTTCCTTCCAGTTTGATGGCTCCTACTTGCGAGGTGTAGGCGGTGATACTGATTCCCAATTGGCGAAGCGCCAGTTTTGCCAATGCTCCGGCTACGACACGCGAAATGGTTTCACGCGCCGACGAGCGACCTCCTCCGCGATGATCGCGTATGCCATATTTGACGGTATAAGTGTAGTCGGCATGCGAAGGGCGGTATACTTCTTTCAGATTGTTGTAATCGTTAGAGTGCTGGTTTTTGTTCCATACGATAAAACCGATAGGGCATCCGGTTGATTTTCCTTCAAAAATACCGGAAAGAAATTCTACCTGATCGGGCTCTTTGCGCGCTGTGGTAAGGATTGATTGTCCCGGTCGTCTCCGGTTCAATTCCTGTTGTACAAACTCTTCGTCGATGGTAATGCCCGGAGGGAACCCGTCAATCACTCCTCCGATTCCTTTCCCATGCGACTCCCCAAAGCTTGTAAGTCGAAAAATATTCCCAAATGAGTTAAACATAGTTGTGGCTTTTTAAAACATTATTGTATATAAAGATAACAAACTGATTGCCGGAATAGTTGCGTTTTCGGGGCTTATATTCTGGAAAATTCGTGTAAAAAAGTTTGTACCTCTTCCAAACTGCCCGTATGTTTTCCTTCATCGTCCGACAGTTTGATACATTCTCTCCATTCCTGATTGGGATTCATTTTGCATTGTGTGAGTTTCATCACGATGTTCGATGGTTTGAATCCCGTATCGTTCGTCAGGTTAGTCCCGATTCCGAACGAACAACGGATTTTGTCGCGGCAATACTCCTGAATCTCCAACGCTTTGTTGAAGTCGAGCGCGTTGCTGAATACGATTGTTTTGGTTGTGGCATCGATGCCGAACCCCCGGTAGCGGGCTACGAGCTTGTCGATAAATTCGAACTCGTTGCCCGAGTCGCACCGTACTCCATCGAACAGTTTGGCTTGTTTGCGGCTCAGGTTGCTCAGGAAGATATCCGTCGTGTAAGTGTCTGAAAGCGCTATCCCCAAGTCTCCGTCGTATACGTTCACCCAATTTTCAAGAGCCATGTAGTTGGCATGCTTATAGCCGAACTGGGCTCCGTGAAACATGAACCATTCGTGCGGATGCGTGCCCATCATTTTCATGTCGTACTTCATGGCGAAGTGGCAGTTGGATGTGCCGGTGCAATACCGGGCTTCCTCTTTGAGGTATCTGATGACCGCCTCTTGCACATCGGCCGAAAAGCGCCGGCGTGTGCCGAATTCTGAGAAACGAATCCCGTGGCGGTTGGAAAGCTCCGCTTTGTCCGCCAGTTTGCGAAGAATGCCGTCCATGTCGGCTACATATCCGTGGAGTCTGTTTTTTATTTCGGAAACAAGGGCAAGCAAAGGCACTTCGTACAACGTGGCTTTGTAGAGAAAATCGCTCACTTCGATGTGCAGGTGCCGGTTTTCATCCAGATGAACGTCGATTTTGTCTGCATCGAACCGGAAAGACGAGAGCCACTCCCAATATACTCCGGGAAGGAACCGGCAGTTGCGAGTCATATACTCCAGTTCTTCCTTCGTGAGCCTTATAAGGCTTAAGTTTTCGATTTCAGCCTTAAGCTGTTGCAAGAATTCTTCTGTGTATGGGGTTCGGTTCCGGTCGTTGAAGCTGAAAGTACCCATGGCGGAAGGAAACAGTTTGATATAAGCGTACGAAGTGGTAAACTTATAAAGGTCCGTGTCCAGTAGTGTCTTCACAATCATCCGTTTTCTCCTTCTTTCTTTAAAGTGTTGAACGCTGTAAAGATAATTATTTTCTTCGTATCTGTCTATGGGCGGCCGCCAAGTTTTTACCTTTCTTGCTTTTCTTTTCTGCCGATTGTTTACGATCGCTTGAATTCGGGATGAGGACGATCCGATATCCGGAGCATCCGGAATGGGGGAATCGTTGTTTCATGTTGTTTCATGAGAGTGAAGCAAAAGTTTCCCCGGTGGGAAACAAAAGTTTCCATAGCGGGAAACAAAAGTTTCCCCAGTGGGAAAATAAAGTTTCCCCAGTGGGAAACAAAGCGAACTCTATAGCCTTAGGGCCTTTAAGGATAGCGGAGTGAATCTTTCAACAGAGTGAAACAAACCAAACTCTGTAGCCTGATGGTTTCGGTTGCCCTTCTTTCGTCTGTTTTGTAGCGGGATTGGCTCCGGTTGATCTGTATGATAAGAGGTTGACGCTTGTGGCTTAACGTCTTCGGTTGACGTTCCGTCTAAATTACCTGTTTCTTTTCCGAGGAGAGCCGCCTCCCGAAAAAACGGACAATGACAGGTCATACTTAGAGCTTACGACACACTTCATCGAATATCCGTATCCCGGGAAATCGGGCAATGACAGCAGCTCCCGAGTGCGGGATTGTTTCCCGCTGATGTATGAAAAGCCAATGCAGGGAATAGATGCTGACTGAGGGTGTTGAATGATTGTTCCCCGCTGATGTATGAACCCAATCCGGAGTGTAGCCCGCCAGTCGAAATGTTAACTTATGGACCTCGATATTAAATGGTGTTATAATATATTTCGTTTGCGGCGGCAAATTTGGAGATAAGCGGAAAGTCCGTATCTTTGCACTGTGTTTTTCATAGTATTAGATTTAAGGTTAACAAAGATTGGCTGTCTGGGATAGATAGCCTTTTTTT